>Ga0193963_1000438_pt1 | contig 22120 bp, 27 predicted proteins | sample FB_6_MG_FD_140359 | JGI IMG/M metagenome (GOLD analysis project Ga0193963, IMG submission 140359) | Microbial mat bacterial communities from the Broadkill River, Lewes, Delaware, United States - FB_6_MG | ecosystem: Environmental > Aquatic > Freshwater > River > Microbial mats | place: USA...
AGATAGTTTCATCAAATGGTGTTTTATTATGTAGTAAATCAGATATGGCTAAGATTATGGGTGTTACTCCACGGTCGATTGAGAGTTGGACTAAAAAAGGGTGCGAAGTCTCACCTTTATCCTCTGAAAAACTAAACCTATATGACATACTATATGTAAAAAGGTGGCATTCAGAGAATATAGACCGTAAAAAGGCAAAAGGTAGGAGTAATCCTATCAAAGAGTTAAATATTGATACTGGAGGTGAAGATGATGATGAAGACTACTCAAAACTAACGCTACATCAAAAACTGAACATAGTTGAGAGTAAAATTCAACCCAATAACGATGAAGAAGAGTCCGATAGACTATCCAAGCTAATAAAAACTATACTTGATAGTATAAAAGCCCAAAAAGAGATAGGAGAGCTTATACCAAAGTCTGATACCGAAAAAACCATAACAGAGCAGGTATCGGTAATGATAGCTACATTTAGAAATGCTATTAAAACCTTACCTCGTGATTTAGAAGATAGTAGCAGAGATGAGGTAGCCCAAGAACTAGAGCATCACTTTAAGTTTTCTATTGAGAAGTTAAGTAAGTTATCAAAAATTAAAAATAATTCTGATATGAGGATATATGATATTTTACAGATGATAGTTGATTTGATAGTTAGTAAGGAGATAGGACTAGATGAGATAGCTAGTACATTGGAGGTTTGTAGTGAGTAGTAATCCTCTTTTTACATTTATGAGTGATACTATATCGTCTGCGTATAAGTGGATAGAGAATATATCAACTGTGGATTGGCTTAAAGAAAATGTTTATTTAAGTGGTGAAGTTAGCCCAAACGCTGGATATATGACTTTTGATAATTATCCGTGGGCAGAACAAATAATCAATGATTACGACAGAGACCATGTAGAGATACTTGTCATAATGGCTTCTACTCAAACATCTAAGACTACTATTACATTTGGTATCTTAGCCAAGGAGCTAGATGACTCTTCTGCTATGATACAGCTTACTATACCTACTGATGATGGAGTGGGAGATTTTATATCAAGTAAATTAGACCCATTCCTAAATGGTATCAAAAGATTAAAAAAGAAAATAAAAGATTTTGCACAAGACGAAAAGGTAAGAATAAAAGGAGCTACCAAAAGAGTACCGGGTGGAATACTTTTTATTTTGGGTAACACAGCTAAAAATCGTAGGTCCAAGACGGTAAGATGTCTGTTTATAGATGAGGCTGCACTCTTTGGTAAGGGTCATATAGAGGAATTGATAGGTAGAACTAAATCTTTTGAAGATAAAGGTAGGAAAATAGTTATAAGTTCATCTATTATGGCAAGTGATGATGAGATAGTGGTCCAACACAATAAAACATATTGTAAAAAAGAGTTGATGGTCCAATGCCCTAGTTGTGACAATGCTTTTTACCCAACTTCTAAACATTTTTATTATATGACACAAGCCGAATATAAAAAGCTATATGATTTAGAAAAGATAGATAATATAACGCCATACAAGCGAGAAGCCACCAAAACTGCGTGTATAGTCTGTAATTGTGGGCATAAAATAGATGACAAAGAGATAAGAAGTCTCATAAGAAGAAAAAAAGTGAATATGGTTATAGTTGATGGATTAGAGAGTGATATATCCTATGGCTATAAACTAAACGCTCTATGCACTGGTATCACCAAATATTCTACAATGGCAGACGCACTTATCGATGCAGGAGATGATGAAGAGGTTTTATCTACCATATACAGAGACTACTTCAATGAGGTATATGAAAAGAGTTCTAAAGTCGTAATCTCGAATGATATTCACTTGTTGGGGAATGGATTGGAAGAGTTTATCATACCCAAGGATACCATTGGATTATATATGGGGGTAGATAGCCAAAAAGACCACTATTGGGTAGTTATCAAAGCAGTTACTTATATGCTAAATACTCATGTAGTGTGGTGTGGTAGAGTGGAAGATTTAAGTTCCATTGAGGAATTTATGGATAGGAGATGGTATTATGAAGATGGAAAGCAATATACCCAAGGGATAAGACGAACTTTTCAAGATTGGCAAGGATACCGTGAAACTAATGAAGTTATATCAGATGAGACAGGAGAAATTACTTATGAGCGTACGATTGATATACCACAGCAAGTAAAAGAGTTTGCATATAAGATGTCAGAAAAATATGGACTAGACAAAGAAGAGAAAGAGCGTTTTTATGCTACTCGTGGTGAAAGCTTTTTGTCAAATGATGCTTTGTATAATTTTGTTAATACTCAGATAGAAGTAGGTAGAAAAAAAACAGCTAGAAAACTCAAAACTATCAAAATGGGAGTCGTTGGACTAAAAAGTATCTTTATGAGTTCGGTAGTACGAAGTGTAGCCAAAGCCAAAGCCCAAGAGGGAGATGAGGCTTATGAGTTTGAGGGTAGAATGCACTTTATCAATCAAACCTTAGCAGATAGTCTAGCTAACCGAACCAAGATACTAGATACTGATTATGATAGACAGATAACATCACAAATATTTACTTATGGCAAGTCACCCAATGGAAAAAGGCATACCTATAAGAGTTGGGTAGATGTTACGAAGCACGACCATTTTTTAGATTGTAATGTACAAGCTCACATAGGTATCTTGATGGATAACTTAGCATCGGTTCAAAAACCGACTGATGCACCTGTGAGTTCAATAAAAAGTATGATTGGTAAGATGTGTCAATAGTTATTATGATATAATTCTAAAAATAGGAGATAGTTATGGCTAAAAGGAATATTCAGGGTGAAATAGATGTATTAGAAGCTAGAAGAGATAATCTTGAAGCATCTTTATTGGCTCATGAGAACTACAAAAAACTGAAAGGACAAGGTATGGCAGGAGCAGAAACAGAGTTTGCAGACCCAAGGAAGTTAGAAGAAAATCTACAAAAAGTAAGAAATAGACTCTCTATTTTATATGGACTACTATAATGAATATATACGATTTAATGTCAAAGCATGGACTTATAAAGGGTGCTAAAGAGAGTACCAAAGACCTAGCTACCCACGATGGAGGCATAGATAATTATGCTAGTTATGGTAGGACAACGAGAGGACAATTAAATTCTCTACACCTTAACGGCATAGATTTACCCTCTATACTTAGTGACCTCACCACTGGAGTAGTAGGTGGTGGTATCAATATTCAATCACGAAGTAGTATTGAGGGTGTAAATGAAGCATTTGAAAAGATTTTAGCCAAACATAGCAAAAAAGAGAATTTTCACTCGAGAGAAATACTCTCTGCTAACTCATTTTGGAGTAAGGTTATAGTTTTTAATGCTCTACATGGTGGTTGTATCATTCATCATAGGGTATCCAAAAGATGGGATTTTCCATATAAGATGGATATTATAGGTGTAGATATGATTGATATATCCAAAAACAATATCAATGGTAGGCTAAAAAATGGTATCCAAAAAAATGTAGATGGAGCTATCACGCATTTACACTTATTTATAGATGAGTTTAAAACCAAATCACTACCATATAGTATGAAAAATCTATATTATTTCTTTGACCCAACTTTTGCACTTGACCAATACTCACCTATAAGTAGATTGGTCAGTATTATGCCCTCCCTTGACAATATGGAGGTGTATAAAAATACAGCGATTAAGTCTGCGATAGAAGCAGTCAAAGCAGGTCACTATTGGCATACAGACTTATTTGATATAATCTCAGACCAAATAAAAAAAGAACTTGACACTGGAGATATTACGCCAGACCAAGCCCAAGACATTATGATATCGTTAGCCAAAAGAGGGGTTATGCCCCACGGTGCGACTCCTATCCCCAAAGAGGACTTGATTACGCAGATTGACAACAAGACAGATAGTGTATTTGAACCTCTCATCAAAGATGGCAAAATGGGTATCGCTAGTGCAGTTGGTGGTAGCCCAGTTGGAGTGTATAAAAATGCAGAGAATTTATCTTATGCGACTACCAAGGCATTGTTGGCGTATGATGAAGAGACCTACAAAAGTATCTTCCTTATGCTTAAGGCACTCATAGATGATTACCTAGAGAGAGTGTTCTTTATAGGCGTACAAGAGGGACTTATCCCTATCTCACTCAATGAATACCTCAAAGATAGAGACTCTTATCACAGTTGGGATATACTTAGGACTAGCAAAGCTACCCTTGATGAGTCCAAAGAAGCAAGTGCAAATGCCAAAAATTTAGAGAATGGAGTCACAACGCGAAATAAAATCTATGCAGGTAAAGGACTTGACGAAGAGGAGGAGATAATGAAACAAGTGGATATAGATATTCGCATAGAGTTGGCGAAGAGAGAAAGATACTTAAAAGCAGGGTTAGAGTACCCTATAAAGGAGATATAGATGTGTTTTTATCGTAGTTGGGATGTTGATATATTTAATCTTATCGTAGATGAAATAAATAAATTAAAAAAAGGAGACAATAAATGAGAGGTGATATACTAAAGGCTTCACTACATAAACAACCATTTATGATAGATAAAGGATTTCTTGATGGAATGATGGGAGTTCTTAACTCTCAACAAACCTTTGAGGTGAGAACATCATCCAAATCAGATAAGGTAATATATTCCCAAGATGGAGATGTTGCTATTATCGCAATAGATGGAGCTATGTATAAAAATAGCTTCAATGGAGAGTGTGGTAATAGTGTAATCAGTTATCCATCTATCATTGAGGCTATCAATATGGCTGAGAATGAACCTAGTGTAAAGAAGATACTTTTAAAAGTAGATACACCAGGGGGAAGTGTAGCAGGAGCTGATAACCTAGAAGAGGCTATTAGGCTATGCACTAAGCCAACAACCACTTTTTACCATAACCAAGCCACAAGTGCAGGTATGTATTGTTTTTTGTCTAGCGATAAAGTCTATTCTGCTAAAAATACTATACTGGGTAGTATCGGTGTGGTGACTACAATGGTCAAAGAAGATGAAAACAACAAGATACATATCACTTCATCAAATGCACCAAATAAAGCTTGTACCTTAGAGTCTAAAGAGTGTATGGACGCGTTTCAGGCACAGCTAGACACTTATGAGAAAAGTTTCTATAGTATAGTTATGAATGCTAGAGGAGTATCAGAGAATGATATTAAAACAGCGTTTAACAACGGTGGTACAGCCTTTGAAACTGTGGCACTAGAGTATAAGTTTATAGACGGTATAATGTCATATAGAGAAGTTCTACAAGCGATTAAAAACGATAGTGTTATATCAACACCAACCCAAACACAAGGAGAAAGTATGAACCCATTGGATAACCTGAAAGCTATGGCTAGTCTTCCATTTAGCCAAGAAAACTTTACTAAGATGCAAGATGACTCAAAAGTCATAGCTATGGCTATGGAGACGCAGATAAACAGAAAAGATGAGGCACTGGCTAAGGCTATGGTAGGCGTTAGTGATGCAGAGGCTAAATTACAAGAGATGACAGCTAAGTTTGAGGCACTATCAAGTAATAGTGTTTCGGTGGAGCAGATAGAGGCTAGAATACTTCAAGCAAGTGCTTTGGGTATGCAAGATGGTAAAACACTTGTAGAGATGATTAAACAATCAGATGATAAAGTAGCAGGTGATATGGCTATCGCTAGTGTAGATACACAAAATCCACCTTTACCTAGTGGTGATGGAGTTAGCAAAATGACTCCACAACAAGAAGCAGAGGCTTATGAGAAATATGCCCAAGACCTTAAAGCAGGGAGGACAGCATAATGGCAGTTTTAGGTAGTGAAGATGTAGATACAAGTCTTGGACTAAAATCATCTTCAAAAAAAATCAATACAGACAACACTTTTCCACTCACAGGTGGTGAGACGGTAGTTTATGGTGAAGCACTTAAATTGGCAGCAGGTAAGCTATTGAAAATGACAGCTACAACTGATAAAGTTTTTGCAGTGGCAAACCAAGATAGTGACGATGTGGCAGATAGCAATATAGATTACATTATTAGTGGTTCACTTATCCCTAGTAAGATAGTTGTTGCAACAGGTACGATTGATGATTTTAGAGAGTCATTTCAAGTAGATACACAAATAGTATTGGAGAAAGAATAGTATGGCAGTACAACAATTAAAAACATCATTTATAGTTGGTGCAAGAGTATTTAAGAACGTAGATATGACAATGAATAATATCGTGTTTCCTGATGCAATGGCACAAACAAACAGACTTATTCAGTTTGATACACAAGAGGTAACTAATGCAGTCCCTCAATACACAGACTTCTCAAACTCTGCTAATTCGGTTGAGAAAGATGGTAAAAGTACACATACCGTAGCACCTGTAGTATTTAAACAGTCCGTATCAGAAGAGGCTGGAGATTTGCAGTTGGCTAAGTATGGAGAGACAGCATACAGTCAAAATCCATTAATTCCAATGGATGATGCTAAAATGTTTGAGCCTGTTGGTAAACTTATGCAAAACGCAGATGTAGGTAAACTCTATTTAGCAGGTCAGTCTATGATGTTTGGTAAGATACTAAAAGGTTATCATAGCACAACTGGTGTAGAGGATATTGTGTTTCCTATACCAGCAGGTAATTTTAAAACGCTAACCAATACTGGAGCTGAATTATTTTGGACTAATGCAGATAGCAATCCACTTGAAAATATTTTAGCAAGATACACCAGTATGATTAAAAAGCCTACTCGTGTAATTATGAATGACTATACCTATTCATTATTTATTAATAATAAAAATGTGTTTACCATTGGCAACACATCTACTGGCAAGGCAATGAACTTTGAGCTAAATAAGAATATTACATCAGGCTCAGAGTTCTTTAGAGCAGGTACAATTCTTAATTATGGGGGGATGACCCTTGATGTTTGGGTACAAGCTCAAACAGTTACTCTGCAAGATGGGGCTACAGTTCAAAAGGTAATTTTAGATGGTTACTTATGCTACTCCTCTGATGGTATGGCTAGTACAGAATATGCAGGTATCCCTCAGATAAATGGCACAAAACTCGTAGCTATTCCTGAAAAAGAGAGAGTTCTTAGAGATATACAAGAAGAACCAGCATCAATAGATTATATCTATATCACAGCACCTTTGACCCTTGTTAAGGATGGTTCAAGGTTTGCCTCTGATATTGTAATCGCGATATAAGGAGCATAATATGGCAAAAAGCGTACAACAACTAGAAAAAGAACTCGCTACTATCAAAGAAGAGTTGGCTACCACTATTAAAGATAGAGATGAACATAAAGAAGAGTTGGCTACCACTAAAGAAGAGAATGCTACTCTCAAAGAAGAGGTGCTTAGATTGAGTGGAGAGATAGAGTCAAGAGATAAATATATTGATACTCTTGAAACTAATGAAGACAACAAGAAGCCCAAAGATGGTGAGGTTGAAGTTATTATCTTTTGTGCATGGGGTGAGCATACTCCAAACTCAAAAGTGATAATGAGTCAAGAGAATGCACAAGGACTCATAAACTCTGGTCGAGCAGAATATGTCTAGTGCCTCCGACCTCTTAGAGTCTTCACAAACCAAATTTGTAAGTGACCCAAATTTGGGTACTTCAAAGCTTGTGGAGTATCGTTACCGTGTTAGTGGTGAGATACAAGAGGTTAGGGCATTTATAGAAGAGACAAAAGAGTATGACCAAAACGATAAAAGATATTATCAAATCATCAAGTTCCATAGCGTAATCCTCGTTAATCCTCCAGAAGAGTATGATGTAATACTTTATAATGGAGAAGAGTATATCGTGGATAAATGGGGACGAAATGATGGCAAGTATAGTATTGATACTTTAACCAATACATCTATGAAGACTAGGAGGAGGAGATAGTGGCAATAGGTAGAGGCTTTATTAATCATCTTATTACAGAGTTCAAATCTAGTGTACCACTAAATGATTATACTACTCTTATGTACGGTAAAGATATTACCTATATTACAGGAGTTATTAGAGATTTCCCATTGGTAACAGATACTAGAAATTGGATACCTTGTATAACATTTGATAGTGAGAAGAAAAATATAGATGATAGTGGAGATATTTACTATGATTTAAATATTCATATTAGAATATCACACACAGATAGACAAGATTTAGATGAACTGTTTATAGCTATTGATAATGTTGTCACAATAAAAGGTCAAGATGAGATAGAGACCATTCTCAACTTCTTATCTGATATTGTAGATGAGTCTTTACCTAACTATACTGATGAGACGATAGAGATAGTTGATTTGGATAGTTTTTATCACACATTGGATAGAGTTGATGTAGATACCGAGTATTTAGGTTCAATGTCTATTAGATATAAAAAACATTCAAGCATAGGAGCGTGTTAGATGCAAATTAAACTTTTAGTCCCAATGGGCATAAAGCAAAAAGACGGTACAATTAAGTTAGAAAAAATAGGTGCAGTTATTGAGGTAAAAGATGAAAAAAGAGCAAAATCTTATATCAAGAATAACGCAGGGGTAGAGGTAAAAGATGACAAGAGTACAAATAAGAGACCAAGTAAGCCCACTTCTTGAAGAACTATTTAAAGTAGGTGAGGGGTTTGGACTTCAAGCCCTCAATAAGGCAGGAGCTAAAGTAAGAAATACTATAGCGAGTCAATCTAGGAGACTAGGTACACACAAGTTTGATAGAGACACGGTGACAAATAGAATTACTAACAATGGTCAAAAAAAGGTCTTTAGTAGAAAATCTAAGTCAAGTGGAGCTAACGAAAGTGACTTTGGTTCTTTGGCTAGATATAGATTGTACCCCCATAGTAGGATTGTTATAGCAGGTTTTTTTGACTCCAAAAGTTATACAAGTCAATACTATAGTGGTGGACGCGTTATAGCAGGTAGAGGACAAAGCGTCAAAGGTACTCAAAGTAAAACAATAGCAGAACAGATACATGATGGTGGAAGAGTTGCATTAACACCAAGACAAAAAGCATATATGAGATACAATGGATGGGGCAATGTAGCCAAAAGAGGATACATTACAAAAGAAGCACACAGATTTTTTACTCCATCTCTTTATGTTTCACAGTCAAACGCAATAGCTCAAAGGGAGTTCCCTTTAGCAGTACAACAATTTGAGAGAGAAAGGACATAGAATGGCAGTAGTAATACCTAATGAATTTGTAGTAGGTTTTGAGACAGTAGCAGGAACAACACAAGCAGACCCTGTTTTATATCCGTTATGTATTCAAGATATGGGCATAACGGCTAGTAATGATACAGAGATGATTAACTGTATAGGTGAGCGTGATGCAGGTGGTGATAATGCAATCACTGGAACAACCATAGAGGGAGACATCGGAGCATTGGCTAGATGGGAGCAAATTCCTATTTATTTCAAGGGGCTATTAGGTAATCCTGTAAGTGTAGATAACCTAGATGGAACATTCTCTCATACTTTTGTGAGTGATGATAATGCCCTACCATCTATGTTTATTGAGACGGTACTTAGTAATGGTGTAACCCAAATGTTTAATAATGTTAAATTTGGGAAAATAGCAACGGAGTTTCAAGGTAAAGGATTACCAAAGATTACTACATCTACTGTAGCCTCAAAACAAGTAGATAGTATAGTGGATGGTCACACAACTATTGGACGAGTAAATGCAGTTACATTGGCTGATACACCCCTGAATAATAGATATTCATATATTAAAATTAATGCGACAGATGCTTGTAAGGTATCAATGTTTAGTCTCAATATTGATACAGGACTAGAGACTGTAGATTTGATTGATAAAAACGGTACATCATGCACAGGCAAATCTATACATGCAACAAAAACAGAAGTGAGTGGTAGTTTGGAGGCTATCTTTGATGAGACTATTTACGCTCAAATGAAAAACAATACAAAGGTTTCAGTTGAGGTTGGATATGAGCAAGGTGATTATAAACTCTCCGTTACAATGCCTGAGGTACAATTCTCATTCAAAACTGAACCGTTAGCAGTGAACCAAAGAGTACCTGTAAAGACTGATTTTACAGTATCTCGTTCAGGTGTACCACCAAAAGCTACTATAGTGATTAAAAACACTACAGCAACATACGCATAATTAAAAAGGAAATAATATGGCAGACAATAATTTAACAAAAGAAACTGGAAACGAGACACAAAAACCTCTAACTCTTGAAGAGGCTAATAAGCTAAGTGAGAGTATGGCTAAATACAATGAGACTATGGATAAAACCAAAAGAAAACTTGCCGATAAGATTATGGCTCAAAGCAAAAACCTACCTACTATTTTGGCAAATGTTTCTGGTGGAATTATACGCACAGAGAGAAAGAAACTTAAAAAACAAAATATCGTTTATGAGACCAATGGCATTATCAATATCGAAGATGAGGATACATTCCTTGATTTTATGCTAGAGAGTAGAGGTATATCTGATGATGAAGCAGATAAAATAGAGGTAGCAGATTTATATGTTTGGGTACAACTCATCGTAGGTAGAACCCTTAATAAAGAGCTATACGAGGGAAACTAGTAAGAGCTTATGTTGAATGGATGTATAATGAGGGTATTCAAAATATAATTAAAATGAAGATAGAGATGGAAGAACCATTTACAAAAGATGAGGGGCTAGACCCTCCCTTTATTAGTGGTTTAGCCAAAGATATTGTTGATTTAGTTATCGCTATGAGTACCCAAATGAATTATGTTGGCTTAGGTATGGAGGGTGTTATGATTATGACAGGATTTGATTACAAGTCGCTAGATGTTGTAGCCAAAGCCCACAAAGTTAAGTTAAATTCTTTTAATTTATCTCTATTCAGAGTAGCTGAAAACATAATCAAAGATAAGATAAACACCAAAAAAGGCTAAATTGTGGCATCATCAAACCTCATACTCAGATTACAGCTTCAAGACAATTTAAGTCCAGGTGTTAGAGAGAGTATCCAAGAAATACAAAGACTCAATGCCAATGCTCGTGACTTACAATCCCAAGTACAAACTATGCGAGATAATCGTAGAGGTGTACTAGGGGGAAGCATTGACTCTGATATAGCTAGTATCTTAACTCTTCAAACTAGACTAAGACAACTTAGAGCAACACAAATCACTACACCAACTCGTCAAAATAGAGCAGAAATTACATCTGCTAATGCTGATTTGGTATCTGCTTACAATAGAGAGATAACTAGACTCACTCAATCCGAGAGAGACTTAGCTAGGCAAACTAGAGAAGCTAACGCACAACTAGACCATCAAAATAGACAATCTCGTACTACTGCAACTACTGGAGGTGGAAGAGTATCATCCACTCTTGATACCCAAGCTATAGTAGAAGCTAACAATAGAGCCACACAGTCGTTTGACGCGACAAGAGACTCTATGGTTCGGACTATTAGACAAATTAATACGCTAGTAGCAGGATATTATCTATTGAGTGGTGCAATGAACACTACTTTGGGTGTAGGTCACGAATACAATAAACTTATGGAACAAGAGAATATAGGGTTACAACTACTAATCTCTCAAAACCTAAAATATGTTGATGTATTGGGTCAAACAGTAACAGCAGAACAAAAGTACGCTTTTTCAAGACAAGAAGCCAATAAATCTATTGAGTTGGCTAAAGAGATTAATGTTCAAACTCCTCATAATCTTATAGAGACTTTGCAAATCTTCAAACTACTTACTCCACAAGTTTTAAAATATGGAGGGTCATTGGAGCAAACGGCAGAGCTAACAAAAAGAGTATCAATAGTTGCTTCGGCTATGGGTGTTGAGTATGATAACTTGCTAAAAACAGTTGATAGTGCATTAACTGGAGAGATGTTACCAAGTGGACTCCAAAGGTCATTAGCCCAATTTGGCGTAACTAACGCAAAGATAAAAGAGCTTAAAAAGAGTGGTGGAGATGTAGTAGAGTTTGTCATATCATCATTAGAGATGGCAAATGTAGCAGGTAATGATATATTTAATAGTTGGGCTGGACGAGTAGGTCAATTTCAAAACGAATGGCATGGTCTTTGGGGTGAGTTACAAAAACCATTATTTGAATTAGCTAAACAACAATTATCAGAATTTACAGTAGCCATAAGAGATAACAAAGAAGAGATAATTAGTACAGTTGGAACAATAGTGACACTTACTAAGCATACCTTAGCTCTCTATGGAATTTATAAAATATCTACAGGTATAATAGCGATTACCACTAGAGCAACGGCATTACTAAATGCAACTATAGTGGCTTCAAATCGTGCGTCACTAATACAAGCTAGATATACGAGAATAACAGGGGTAGAACTAAGTAGATTAACCATCATAGCAAGAACAACTAGGACAGCAATGGCTGGGCTAGGTGCAACTATGCGAGGTAATCTACCAATGATAGCCGTAGCTACAGCACTCACGGTTGCATTTGAGGTATGGAACTCCGAGATGGAGGAAACAAGCAGAAGATTATCAGATGTAGAAAAAGTATCAAGTAGTACACGAGAAGAGTTGGCATTACTTGATAATCAAGCGATAACCTCATTGAGAAGCTCTGTTGATGCACAGATAGAAAATACCAAAAGTAAGATAGAGGAACTTCAAAAAGCACTTAAAACAGCTAATGCTTCTTTTATGCAAAAAGGTACAAGTGGTCGTGATTTTCTAGGATTAGCAGATATGGCAGGTATTGTAGGTATATACGACGCGATAACTGGTTCAGCCAAAGAGCAAACTGATGAGATAAATAAACAGCTAGAGGCAGAGAGAGAAAAACTAAAGCTATATACCCAGAGTCAAAACAAAATGCAGTCTATGAGTCAAGAACTTATAGACCATACACGAGCCACCAAAGAGATACAGACAGCCATAAAAGAAACTCGTGAATTAATATCTAGTCAAACTGAAATAATCAATCAGAATAAAGGCATAGATGAGGAAGTAGTATTAATAGCACAACAAAAGATTATCGAACTAGAAGCTCAAAAAACAGAACAAATAGAACAACTTAGATTAGAAAATTTACTATTAGCCTCAGCAGGTGGAGTGGTTATAGCATTTGATAATGCAACCAATGCAGTTAATGGTATTAGTAAAGCATTAGTTACAGCCGTATCAAATGCTTTCAAATTAAAATCTGCTATGTTAGGCTATAGAAACCTAATGGGTGAAGTATCTGATATTGAGATGAAAAATACTCTCCACGCTCAAAAACTAGCCGATATAGCCAAAACTAAAACTGGAGATGATAGAACTACAGCAGAGCTAATTGAGAATACTAGATATGGTAAAGAGATAATAGCCCTCAATAAACAAACAGCAGATAAGCAGAGACAAATAGACAATGCTTTGAGAGCCGATAAGATAGCCAACTTAAACGCTCATGGTAATAAAGCCAAATCTATTCAACTTCAAATAGAAGCGATAAATGCTAAGCAAATATCAGATGAACGCAAAAAGCTACAGATAGATACTCTACTAAATGAGCAAAAAAAGAAAGATGCCAAATCATCTAGTAGTGGTGCTAAAGCAGGTACAAAAGCTACTAGGGAGCATAACAAAGCCATAAAAGAGCAAATAGACCTTATGGTAGTTCAATCAAAACTAGCTATATCTCAAAGAGATTTACAGATAGCAATGTATGGTAGATTGAAGTATCAAGTAGAGACTGATAGGGATGCCATTCAGTTAGCCAAAGCCCAAGTAGAAGAAGCTAAGAATGTATTGAATAAAGCCACATCAGAGGGTGGAGATAGTAGTTCAAATGCGATACGCAAGAAGATAATTGAAGCAGAAATAGCACTAAATGGTGCAAAAAAGAAACTCTTTGAAGAAGAGCATAAAAGAATGTTGGAGACGGCTAAAGAGTTTAAAGATATTGTATCTGGGTCTTTTGATGACCTATTGAGTGGAGACTTTAATAAGGCGTTCGGTGATATATTCAATAAGTCTTTAGATGCACTAGTTGCACCTGTAGGAGATGTCTTCTCTACAATGATGGGTAATCTATTTACAGGTGACAAAACTGGTGGAATAGTAGATGCAATCTCAAACCTCTCTATTGGAAATATAGTAGGGGTAGGAGTAAAGATACTATCAGGGATATTTAGTTCACAAGTATCACAAGCAGAAATAGATGCCTCAAAAGGGCGTTCGGACTTTAATAGTGAGACCTTAGCTAATCTATCATCGATGTATGAGTCGGTTCAATATCCTCTACTCAAAGAGACTCGTGAAATGAAGTCATATATCCAAAGTATGGATAGTAATTTTATATCAGTAGCACGAGCCATTACAGGTAAAATAGGTAGTTCAAATCTTGATTTAACTGGTGCTAACTTTGTGGACACATCAACAGAGGGGTTTTTGGGTTTCTCATCTAAGCAAGTATCACTAATAGGCACAGGACTTAAACTAGAGATAGATAGTCTTAGTAATATGATGAATGAAGCTAGTATTAATATGAAAGGATACACATCATCATTAGTTGAAAAATCATCACTGTTTGGGCTAATTAGCTCTAGTAGTATTCAGGAACAAATCACTAACCTACCTAAATCTGTTACTGATGATGTAGCAGGTATTTTCGCAGATGGGTACAGTCAAATCCTATTAGCAAGTACCACTTTGGGATTTGATGAAGCTACCATCAAAAAAGCACTATTGGAGTCCGAGGTAGCAATAGGGAAGATAGACTTTACAGGACTATCACAAGAAGAAGTGTCAAATAGATTTTCACAGGCGATAAGTGAGTCATTTAGTAATATAGTTGATGGTATAGATATTATATCAGATTTGGCAAGTCAATATCAGACTAAGAGTGAAGAGCTACACGAAACTTTTATGAGAATAGCCAAAGAATATTCACAAGCTTCATTCTCTTTGACTCTAATAGGTAAAGATTTAACTAGAAACCTTGATAATTCTGTTTACACAATGCAACAGCAGGTATTGGATATAATACAAGCAACAGGTAGTGAGAGTGCGTTTAATAGTGCGATGGACGCTTATACTCAAAACTTTTTTAGTGATATAGAACAAGCTGATATGTTAAGAGAGGCATTAAGAACACAGTTTGAAGCTATTGGATTGGCACTACCTAAGACGAATGAAGAGTATAGGAAAAAGCTAGAGAGTATTGATACCTCTACACAAGCAGGTTCTATACAGTATGGAGAGATGCTAAGTTTGGCTAATGGTTTTGCTGATATGTCAAAAGCATTAGAACAAGCAGGAGATAGCGTTGATGCGTATAATGAGAAGCTAAGAAATGGTATGGGTGCTATAGCTGAACTATGGCAAAGTGACTTATCTTATCTCACGGCTACAGCAAAAGCAGATTTAGCCTCTGAATATTTCAATCTAGCTAGAGAGTCAAACGGTGTATTGAGTACGCTTGATAGTGCTAGAGCATTGGCAGAAGCCAAACAATCAACCACTAGAACAAAAGAGGAATATATGCCATTTTTCAATCAACTTGTGAGAGAGACAGCAAAAGATGAGGGCATTAAGACCACAGATGATTTATATGAGAAACTTAATGAGACGGTTAATGAGATAAAAAGATTACAAGATATAACTCAAATGAGGGCATAAAATGAAAATATCTAAAATAGTTCCATCTGAAATAATAACTACGAATATTGTAGATGATACTCCTGTATTTAACAATACGGAACAAAGAGAATATGTCAATGGTGAAACTTTACAGAACAACATATATAGATACAAAAGGACTGGAGATAACTTTACTCCACCTAACTATGAATTTATTAATGAAATTGGATACGAAGTAGGTGATATAATATTTAAAGATGGATTTATACAAAGAGTGACAAGTAGAGGTGAGGTAAAACATAAAAAAATGCCTAATGATTACTCTTCTACTAAAATTACTTTAGATACAACAGAAACAAGTAGATATGTAGAGTTAGGAGATTTTAAACCTACTACTCCAGCAGAGTTATTTAATGTAGATGATAAAGGATATACATATAGACTTTTTGAGAATGTAGCAAGTCCTACAGGTTATACTTTTGAGGTTTTTCCTATTGGATTACCTTTACAAGCTGTATCATCTACGCCAACTTTATATCTAACATTAGAAGATAATCCAATAGAGATTTTAACTGATTGTAGAAGTGCAACTAATACATATTGTAGCTTTAAATGGACTCCAAATACTTTAATAGTACAAAATGGTAAATTATATACTCTTACCCAAACAGCTGTAGAATTAGAGTATTATAGTACATATCACCCCGTTTACGAGATAATAACTTCTCTTGATGACTTTAGTGGATTTGAACAGCAATATTTGGCTATGCCATATCAACCCTTTGATAGCAAAAACTATACAGAGGCATCAAGAGGAAACAATAGCCATATAACATACAGACTAAAAGCTAGTGCTAACTTTGATTGTGTAGCTGTTGCAGGAGTAAATGGTATAGACCCAATAGTTGAGGTTACTTTTTATGATAGTAATTTAGTTCAGGTTGGCAATATAGAGAGTGACACCGTGGAGACGAGAACTGATATTAATGGACTGTTGCCACGATATGGAGGAATGACCATAATAAGAGCAGACAATACTATCAATGCAGGATATACAGACCTAAAGATAGATGCTGATACTGTTGGTACTATAGCATTAGGAATAACGGCATTAGTGGGTGAGACTAAAATACCTCATAGTAAAGGTATCAGGAGTTTTTCAGGAGCAGATTATGATATATGGGGTAATATGGAATTTATTGAGAGAGCTAGGATACTCACAATGAAAGGTAATATTACATATAATATACAAAGTGAAGAGATATTGTTAAATCTAATGTTATCACTTGACCAAAATATTGTTATTTTTGATGGAAGCGATACACATAACGAGCCTATAGATAATATCAATACTTTTGGCAAGAGTAGAATGATTGGTAGATTAAGTGACTTTGAGAGTTTTGTAGAAGAAAAAGATAATGGAGTGAATATGAGAGCAACATCACCATTTAAAGTAGAGCAAATAGTATGATTGTTTCAACTTGGGAGAGAGACTGTACAATATCAGATTTACCACAACCTACATACCCCTTTGATGTGAGTTATGAAAAAACAGAGTTGTTCTTGGGTAACAAAATTAGAGCAGGTGCAAGAATGGTATCTTTTGCGATAGTTATGCGTAACAATACTCAAATCAAGGCTATGCACGATTTTTGGAAAAATGACTGTCAATATGGAACTAAGCCATTTTATATTACACTACCAATGTTTGGAGTAGAAGAAACTGTATTAATGATGTTTAAAGGCAACTATCAGACGAAACAAGCTAATATATTGGGAAAACACACTATTGAGCTTATTGAAGTAGATAAGGCACTTAGACCTATTTATGTAGTAGATGATGCAGGTAGTCAAGTGGTAGATGACAGTGGTAGCTTTGTAGTTAGTAATGATATACTAATTACTGATAAAATAGAAATAGGAGAGTGATATGGCACAAGAAGTAGTAAATTTATCAGATGCTTTAGTGGATGAGGATAAACAGACTATAAGAGATATGGTAGAAGCTCCTGTTTTAGCTTATACGGTTAATACTATAGAGGATATGTTATCGGTAGATAGTAATAAACATACTACTGTAATTGTTGATCAGAAAATAGATACTAGGAGTGGGACATTTATATATGATGCTTCTCAAAGTGCTATAAATGATGGAGGTATTATTTTTAATGGTTGGATTAGACAATACGAAGGTGCATTAAACCCTATATGGTTTGGTGCAAAACCATTTGTTAATACTTTTGATAATGCTATAATACTACAGGGCATAATCAATAAACATGATGAACTTGATTTGTGTGGGTACTCGTACTATTCCACAACAATAAGTACAGCAGGAAAAACTATTAAAAATGGAGGTCTATTAAGCTTTAATGGGACAACTACTCTCCTTACATTTGACGCGAGTGGAACAAAACTAATTGATTTATATATGTCTGGTTGGAAATTAAATGACGAAACTCTGGCATCAAATACCTGCATAGATGCTAACTCTGATGGTTTCTCCATATCAAGATGTACTATTTCAAACTTCTCATATTTTGGCATTAATATAACAGCTACAGGAACTTCAGAGAGACCCTCTTACATTACAGATTGTGCGATTTTTCTAAATGGCTCTGGTATAAACACAGGGGATGGTGAGTATATTAATATTCGAGGTAATAAGATATATAGAAATGGTTGGAGTAACGCAAGGACTGATAGAAGTCCTATATTTGTAGGTACAGATAATGGATGGGGTATTGTAGGTAAATTTTCTAACACTTCAATAGTTAATAACCATATTTTAGAAAATGTTATAGGTTGTGCTTTAGAAGCCACAGGTGGTTCAAACCCTGACCATAATATGCTATCTAATAATACCATTAATCACAACGGAGTAGTTGGATTAATATTAAATGGATTTAAAAACAATGAACAAGTAGTTGGAAACATTGTTTTATCTAATATTATTAAACCTTACGCTGCAGGAACTGTTTGGAGTCCTATAGCCTCTGCGTGCGATGTTGCACTTATAGACTGTGTGAACATGCAGTTCACGAATAACACATTAGGTGGTGGGACATTAGGACAAGTACCTGTTTTCGGACACGCTTCGTGTGTCTACACAAATAACATTATGTACGCTCCTTTTGTGGAATTAAGAGTCCCACAAGTAGGAAAACCTATTGTAGATAGTTATGATTATACTGTAAACTCTAATAATATCTTTAAGAATAATATTTATAGAGGATTTACCCAACATACTTTTTTACCAACTACAGTAAATGTCAAATCTTCTGACAATATAGAAAACGGCTCTGTAGTTGATGGTATAATAAAGTCGCCAACACTAGCATCAGGTTGGATATTTCCTATATCAGCAGGAGATGCTGATACAAAACCTCTCGAATATTGGAGAGATGGAGGTAATAAAGTAACTATTTCTGGAGCAGTAGTACTCGATGGAGGAGGAGCAATAGCTTTAACATTGCCGAGTAAATATAGACCAGCAGGGGATATATCTATTCCTTGTGTGAGCAATGATGGAACAATACAATATGTAAAGATTTATAAGAGTGGGAATGTTCAACCTATTGGTGCTACAAGTGGGTTACCCTTTAATATAAATGTTACATATAGGATATAAGGAGATAAGATGATTAAATTAGAACTAACAACAACTTGGCAAAATATAGGTAACACAGAGTTGGAGGCACAAATCTCTTCTAACTCTAAATGTAGATTATACATAATTTAAGGAGATAAAATGAGACACAAAAAATTCAGTTCAATCGGAAAAATACTAGACCCCAAAAAATTATATAAAACTCCTCGAGAGATAAGAGAGATTATAGTACACTGCAGTTACTCCCCACAAGGGAGAGGCGATACAGCTTTTGATATAGATGACTGGCATAGACGCAGATGGGGTAGTGGGATAGGCTATCACTTGGTCATACTAGAAGATGGTACACTGCAAAAAGGTAGATGGATGGATTACATCGGAGCCCACGCACACGATGGAGGTCACAATATTGGCTCTATTGGTATCGTGTTCATCGGTGGTAAACAGTTTAATGATATTACAGAACAGCAGAAAGCGACTCTGATAACTACCCTCAAAACACTCAAAAAAGATTACAATTTACAAATTGATAATATTTTGGGACATAGTGAAGTCTCAACGCATGGCAAAACTTGCCCCATGACAAATATGGACAAAATAAGAAAAGGAGTGAACGATGGCAAGTGATAGATGGGAGACTAAATTTTACCCTATAACAATTATGGAGGTATCAAAATGATAGAAATGGTATGCTCCCAATGGCTAGTGGTGGTAATGATGATAGTTCTGCTTTGGCATAGTATCAAGACTATATATCTACATCTGAGGGCTAGAAAATTGGAAAAGCTAGTAAAATATAAAAGTCACATAGACGAGCATATATATATCTCTCTCCTTTCTCTTTTAGGAGGAATAGCTCTGCCTATAGTAATAAGAGATATTGAATATTTAAGTGAGTATCATATCGTAGCAATAATGATAATCACGCAAATAAAATATAGCCTCACTCATCTAACAAAAGAATTGAATTCTTGGGGTTATCAATGGAAGATGAAGTAAAAGAAGAGAAGCCAATACAAAGCACGGGGTTAAGTGAGAAGTTTATCCAAATTATCTCATTTTCATTTTTGATATATTTTGCCATTGTAGATAAGACATTTGGGAAAGTGATACCACCACTAAATGATGTATGGTATCTCATATTATTCGGAGTAGGAGTTTTTGGAACGGAAATAAAAGATTTGATAGTCGTCTTTATAAAAAACAGGAGAAAAAATGAATAATTTAATAACTTGGGCTACAGTAGTGGTAAGTAGCTTAACTATCTCACTATACATATATAGTGCATATTTGCAAGACGAATTAGAAACTAGAGATAGAGAATTGGCTACATCTATAGCAGACACGAATATCACGGTTATAGTAGAAGTAGCCAAAGAGAGGATAAAAAACATAGATAAGGAGGTAAACAATGAAAAGCCTATACATATCAGTAATGGTACTTACAGTGGCGATTTTTAGTGGGTGTAGTAGTCATAACTTTGCATTTAAAAACATAGACCCAAAGACAAAACCGTTATCAACCAGAAAGATTACATATACTATAAGAGATGATAATATCACAATGGGAGTAAGAGATTTTAAATGGATAGTAGCAAAGAGTAATAGGGGATGGAGAAATGCCAAAAAGCTAGAGATAGCTCTTGGTGCATGTGAAGCACAACATAGAGCTTACTCTAGTGTGCCTCCATAACTATCTTGATGTGTTGTGGTCTTTGACTTTGGTTTTGCATGTCATAGCATTAGCAGATGTAAGTGCTAATAATATAATCATAACTACCATAAATATTTTTTTCATAGTGTCTCCTTTCTTAATTTTTTATCACTTTTAATATTGTACTTACTAATATCTATAGAGTGGGCTTGTTTTTTGCATCCGTTCATGAAAATAAATACCAAAACTAATATCATTATTTTAATCATTCCCATACCTCTTTTATTTTACTTATGTCTGTTGTTCCCTGCTGTAGAGAAAATCTCTTTGCATTTCCATCTGCTATAGCCCACAATACAGATTTATCTCTATAATCATCGCTAACATTCATATATATATCACCATAATTTATCGCCATAATTGGCTTTTCTACTCTCTCTATCTTCTTGCTTTTTCTTTTTGTATAACACATTCTAAACTCCTAATTGAATTTCTAGTTGCTTACCTTTGTCCCTAGTGCAATATGTCTATCGTTATGGCATCTTACACACAACCATATTACATCAAGTGGCTTATCATAGTTATCGTGATGAGCTTCTATATCTCCACACATGCCACATAAACCACATTCAGTGGGTCTAATAAGTTCGCCCTTCAATAGAGCATTGGCTACTTTATTGTGGGCTTTTCTCTTGTGCTTGTTCTTATTAGCCCAGTCTCTTTTTTGTTCCTGTATTTTATTCCACTTCTCTGGAGATGTAGTCCTTAAAAGCTCCATTCTATCTTTGTTTTGTTGGACTCTCTCTCTTTTGTTTGGTCTATTTCTATCGTATTCTTTAATCTCTTCTGATTTTTCAATACTTCTTTTTTTAACTCTAGCTCTTATGCACGATTTACAGTAAGACTTGTTACTCTTATAGAAATTTGAGCTATCAGTACAGCTACATTTTTTACACTTCATAGTTACCACCTTTTTATTTATTATATCATAAAAAGGTATTTTTTGCAAGAGAACCCATTTTAAAAAGGAATATCTCCATCCGTGATGTCAATCTCTGGGATTTTTGAAGCTTGTGGCTGGTTATAACTGTTTTGAGCAGGTGCAGGATTACTATATCCTGTTGATGCTCCTGCTTGATTGTTATCCCCATATCCACCATCACCCATTGGTACACTCTCTGTCTCACCTTTGCTACCTATCATCTGTAGGCTCTCTACTGTTACGGAGTGCTTACTTCTTTTAGTACCATCTTGTGCTGTCCATTGGTCTAGCTTCAATCTTCCATCTACTAAAACTTTGCTACCTTTACGCAAATATTGATTTGCTACTTCAGCAGTTCGTCCAA
>Ga0193963_1000441_pt1 | contig 22068 bp, 17 predicted proteins | sample FB_6_MG_FD_140359 | JGI IMG/M metagenome (GOLD analysis project Ga0193963, IMG submission 140359) | Microbial mat bacterial communities from the Broadkill River, Lewes, Delaware, United States - FB_6_MG | ecosystem: Environmental > Aquatic > Freshwater > River > Microbial mats | place: USA...
ATTGTTTTGAAAGAGTGGTAAAATAGTTACACTTTGAGTTTGGATAAACCTCTTTTTTTTGCAGCTATTGCAATCACTACAAAGACCATCGCTGTTAATACATATACCCAAGTAGGAATTGGTACAGGATCTCCTGTAGCGTATGAATGCATTCCTGATAAATAGAAATTTACTCCAAAATATGTCATCAAAATACTTGAAAATGCAAGTGTTGAAGCAACTGCAAATATATACGGAGTATTTGCTTTTGGAATCATTCTCAAATGTAAAACAATTGCATAAATTATGATTGAGATATATGCCCAAGTCTCTTTTGGATCCCATCCCCAGTATCGACCCCAAGATTCATTTGCCCAAACTCCTCCTAAAAAGTTACCTACAATTAATGCTGCCAGTCCTAAAATAAGAGCTGCTTCATTGATAGCTGTGATATGTTTAATCGTAGCATCAATATGTGGTTTTTTCTCATCTCTAAAAATAAATAAAATCAAAGACATAAAACCAAGCATAGCACCAATAGCCAAAAATCCGTATGACCCAGTGATAATAGAAACATGAATTGTTAACCAATATGATTTGAGTACAGGCACAAGATTTGTAATTTGTGGATCAATCCCTGATAAATGTGCTGTAAACATAAATACACCTGCCATAATAACAGTAGCACTTAAAGCCATCAAAGATTTTCTAAAGAAAAATAATCCAGCAAACATAGCAGACCATGCTATATAAACTAAAGACTCATAGGTGTTACTCCACGGTGCATGCCCACTTATATACCATCTATGCCCCATTCCAAAAGTGTGTATAGCAAATAAAATAGCTAAAATCACAAAAAATGCAGTATTTAATTTTGTTGAAGACCAGTTTTTATTAAATACTGTTAAAAATGAGATACAAAAGATAACAATACCTATAAGAACATATGCTAGTGTAAGTTTAGGAAAAATTCCCAATTTATTCAACAAAATCTCAGCATCCAAATTACTTCTAGTAGGAATAACATCTTTTCCTACTTTTTCTTGATACTGAGAGATCAATCCAATAAATTTTGTTGCTTCTGCATAGTTAGCATCGACAAGATTATCTATAAAACCAGACACAAGCAATTTTATAATTTTGCTATCTTTTTCTTCAAACTTATTCATAGCATCAACTGGGCTGAACCATTTTGTAGAATCTAACTGTCCCTTATCATCAACTGGTTTTGGAAATATTTGGAATAAATATCCATAATAAACCATATAAGCGATATTGAGTCTTTCATCTAATCGTAAAACATCTTTTTCATATGTTCCTCTTGCATTTGCATTGACTGCATTAGCAGTATTTACAATATCTTTTAATCGATATGCTCCTGATTCTGTAAACATTTCACTAAAAGCAACATATTTTCGTGTACTGTCGAGTCCTAACTCTTTTTTTAACTTAGGAGTTGTAATCTTTAACATTTTTATATTTCGCCATATTTCAGGTCGACTTATCATCCCTAAAACAACTTGATTTGGATTCATTCCCAAAAATTGACTTTTTCTAGTAAGTTTATTCAAAATATCTCTATTTAAACTATCTATTGGTTTCATACGACCTGCATTTGATTGAACTACTAAATGAGAAAAGACTTCTGCAGTTTTCACAGATTCTGTCTTATACTTGTCTAAATAAGTAATCGCATTTGAGATCTGCTCGGATGCATTAAAATCAGAACTTGCATTTGCATTGACATTGATAAAAGTAAAAAGTATTGCTATTACAAATGCAGCATTAAAATTTTTTGAATATTGGATAAGTTTTGTAAATCTTGATTTTTTATCAAACATATTCATAAGGAGTCCTAAAGTAAGTAAAAAATACCCTAAATATGTAGGGATTGTTCCTGGATCTTTATTGACAGAAAGCACCGTACCTGTTTCATCTGGATCATAAGAGCTTTGAAAAAACTGAAATCCACCATATTTCAAAGTAGAATTCATAAATATTCTATAATCAAACGTAACATCATTTGCTTTATCTATTACTGTAACTTCACTCGCATATGATGAGGGAGACATACTTCCTGGATATCGATCAAGTTGAAAATCATTGAGTTTTATAGCAAATGGAACGCTTAGAGGTTTTGAACCATATGATAAATAGACCATAGTTTTGTCTTTAAATGTTATATCTCTAGTCAATGCTGCTGCTTGTCCTCTTTGTCCCACAAGTTTTACAACATGAGATTCATCTCCCAAAGTTACTTTTGTTCCTATAAGATTCATAGTAGCTGTCCCTTTTTTAGCGAACTTATAACTATCTAATGAGATTTTTAACTCTTTATTTTCAAACTCTACAATATATTTAAAATCATTACTTCCTATAGCAGAAAATTCTTTTTGAAAGTCGGTATAATATTGTTTGCCATTAGAGAGAATAGTCACTTGAATAAAAGGCTCTAGTGAGCTCATTTGACTTTGAGTCTGTCCTTCTTTTATTTGCATAATACCCTCATAGCCAATATAGCGAGTCATTCCAGCACCGATCAGCATCACTACAAATGAGATATGAAAAATAAACTTTGCTTTTTGTCTCCACATCTTCCTTCTATTTATGATACCTAATAGATTAACAATTGATAAAACCAATGCTAACTCATACCATATACTATTATACACTAAGACTCTGGCTGTTGATGTTCCAAAATCATTTTCTAAAAATGTAGCGACGGCTGCTCCACCTGCTAAAAGAACAAAAGCGAACATAGTTGTCCAATAAGAGAACACTAAATCCGCTGTTTTTTTAACAATACTTGTTTTTTGCATAGGCAATTCCTTTGATGATAGTAGTTTAGATTATAACTAAAACAGTTTAGGCTTCTATACCATTTTGATAAATTAATAATACTATAGAAGCAATATTAAAGGTTATCTAAACCTTTAGTATATTGAGTGATTTATGAGTGAATAAGCTCACTAATAAATTCTGTCGCATAAGAGCCTTTAGGAAGTTCAAAATTGAGCTCAAACCAAGCTTTTTCTTCTTTGTATTCACTACTTATCTCCGTAGGGAAAATCCAAGCAAATCGTCTTGCACCATCTTCTTTTGTTTCTTTAATAAAATCTTCTTCAAATTTTAGAGCATCTTCGATAGCAAATTTTGTTTTTTTACCACTCAAAAGTCCTGTAGGTACTCTATCTCTATTTGCAAATTTTTCTGACTCTTCCTCTAAATTTTCTATATGAAATAATCTTCCATAAGGATAGTGAGAAAAAACATCTCCTTGCATCACTTTAAGAGGGTGTCTTTGTGCTTGCATCTGCTTAATAGTTTCGACACTCAAGTTCAATTTTTCACTTATCTCTTCCGCTTTAAAACTATCAACAATTTTACTAACTTCAATTCGTTTTGAAAGCCAACCATTAAAAAGATTTGATTGGTATGCATTTATATACATTTTACGAAGTTTTCGATCTCTTACTTTTAAAGTTCCAGCTATGAGAGCTTCCCCTTTTTTGTAGTTATCTCCATCGAGTCCAAATCTTTGAAATCCAAAATAATTAGGTATTCCAAATGTTACTATCTGTTGCAAAGCAGATTCAATTTTCATACGATGCATAGGTTGTACCCGTTTGAGTCGAATAAAAAATTTATTCCCTTTGAGATGCCCTATTTTGATTTTGTTATTATGATATGTTTTTTCCAAAATTTTAATCTGAGGATGATTAAAATTATTGATTTTTTCCTCAAAACTTTTGTGTATTGATATATATTGAATAGTCATCGCATTTTTATCTTTGAGTCCTGCATATCCTATATCTCTATTTTTACAGCCAACAGCTTCAGAGATGATTTTTAAGGCATCCCAAGTAGCCAAATCTTTTTTACGTATTTTTAAAATAAGATGCTCACCCTCTCCACTAAATTCATATAAAGGTACCTCGGTAACTATAAAATCATCCTTACTTTGTTTAAAATAAACATCAATTTGACTATGGCTTAAATAGTGTTGTTTTATCATATATTTTCTCTTTCTTTTTTTGTTTTGTTGTTATAATTATATCTAAATCTTAATTATTAAAATGAAATTATAAATAATGCCCCTGTTTCTACTTTTTTATCATTTAAAACAGATATTGTACCATTGTACTTTTCAACTATCATCTTACTCATATAGAGTCCGATACCAGTACCATTCTCTTTCTCTTTTGTTGTGAAATTTGCTTCAAAAATATTTTTTATTATATTTTCAGGTATTCCCCCTGCATTATCAAGGATAAAGATCTTTTTCTTATTATCTTCGATTTTTGTTTGGATGTTTATTGTATTAGGACTTTGTTTTTTGTGTTTAAATATATCTTTTGCATTGTTTATAAGATTGATGATGACATGTTTAAATTCATTTTCTATAGCTTCTATCAAAAAGTCATCTTCTATATCCATATTTATTTTGATCGAATATTTCATAATTTCATCTTTCATCAAAAGTAAAACACTTTCCAAAGCAGTTTTGATTGAAAAAGGTACTATCACTTTATCTGGTCGGAAAAAACTCCTAAATTCGTTGAGAGTATGATTCATATGAAGTACTTGAGTAAATATATCTTTTTGAAATTCAGTGATATATTCTTGATTGATAAGTTCATCCTCAAAATCATATTGAAGCATCTCTACATTCATATTGATTATGTTGATAGGCTGTTTCCATTGATGGGCAACTGCATCCATCATCTCACCCATAAGTGCCAATTTTGATTGTTGTAAAAGCATCTTTTCACTTCGTGTTCTTTTGAAAATTTCCTCTTTGACTTTCTGTTCCAAATTGGTTCGGTAGTGATAAAGTTCTGCTTTATTTTGTATTTTTTCAATCACTTTACTTACAATACTTGTAAATTGTGCTATCTCAATTGGTTTTAAAATAAAACCATCTATGCCTAGCTTGATAAGATCAACAAAATAGTCAGTTTGAGTAGAAACCACTAATATAGATATATCTTTACTCACTTCTCGTATCTTTGTAATGAGTTCAATACCACTCATTTTGGGCATTTTCATACTTGTAATAATTAAATCATACTTATTATTTTGAAAATATTGATACCCATCTTCACCATTCACAGCTATATCAATATTATGAAAAAAAACATCAAATATATCTTTCCTTAACTTTTCATCAGGTTCTATATATAACACTCGTATCGTTTGCCCTAGTGTAATCAAACTATCCCATTTCATATCTTTCATTTTGTACTCTTTTTATTTAATCATATTGAAAATGATGACTCTTACACTCATTTGTATAGTTTCCATCAATTGCTTTTGCAAAAATATTGAGAGGAACAGCATGTTTTTTAGCGATCTCTGATATTTTTTCTACCTCTTTTGGATCAAAAGTAAAAAGTATCTCATACTCCTCTCCACTACACCCTATTTTTTTATCAATTGTATCAAAAAAATCAAATCCGATCATATTTGCATCACTTAATCTCTCAAGTTCACAAAATAATCCATCCGAAATATCCAAAGCACTATTGATAAAAGGGGTTATCTCATAAAAAAATTCTGCATGAAGTTTTGGCTTGATAAATTTTGATTTTTTACTTATTTTTTTATTATTTAATAAACGATCCAAATCTTTTTTAACAGTTCCTAACTCACCAGTGTAACATACAAAATCACCCTCATTTGTCCCTGTACGATAGATAGCCTTTGAAGTTTCAGAGATAATAGTAATAGATATATCCAATTTTTCATTTGCAATTGTATCTCCACCTATTATCTCTATATCAAATTGTTGTGCAATTTTTTGGAAACCCTTCGCTAATTGATCCAAATCATCTTTTGTAAAATGGGAAGGAATTGCCACACTCAAAAGTGCATATTTAGGAACAGCATTCATAACAATAGCATCACTTATATTGACAAGCATCGCTTTTTGGGCAATCTGCTTAAGACTCATCCATGAAGTTTTAAAATGCACATTTTCAAAAAAAGCATCCATACTATACACATACTTCCCTACAACAGCACCATCATCACCTACAAATGTTGAATCTGTAAATTTACTAATAAAATAATTTTCTTTATTGATCTCTTTATTCATAAAAAAGATTATAACATTTTAATCATTTATTTATTATTGACTTTTAAAAGGAATAGTGTATAATTCCTCTCTAAATATACAACAAATTTAAAGAGAAAGGGGAAAAATGAATAATCAATATAAACTCACAAAATTCGTACAAGCAGCGGGTTGAGCGGCAAAAATGGGTCCGGAGGATCTCAAACAAACAATTTGCCAATTAGCACCAACAAATAAAAATGTACTTGTAGGATTTGAAAATAGTGAAGATGCAGCTGTTTTTAAAATAAATGAAAATGAAGCACTCGTACAAACACTTGATTTTATCACTCCTGTAGTTGATGACCCATTTGTCTATGGTAAAATAGCTGCTGCGAACTCTTTGTCTGATATATTTGCAATGGGTGCAGAGGTAAAAACAGCTATGAATATAGTAGGTTTTGATGCGACTAATTTTCCAAAAGAGGTTTTGACAGAGATGTTAAACGGTGGAAATGAGAAGATAAAAGAGTGTGGTGGAGTTTTGATGGGTGGTCACACTATCCAAACACCAGAGATGTACTATGGACTGAGCGTAACAGGGATGATACACCCCTTGCGAATACTCAAAAACAATGGAGGAGATATAGGAGATATATTAATTTTAACAAAACCTATAGGATTAGGGATATTAACCACCGCTATTAAAAATGATAAATTAGATATAAAAGGGACACAAGAATCTATACAAATTATGGAAACCTTAAACCACAAAACATCACAAATTTTATCAAAATACAAAGCAAGTGCTTGTACCGACATCACAGGATTTGGTCTTTTAGGGCATACTTTGGAGTCTACAAGAGATGATATTACTTATTTACTCAATAGTGCTGATATTCCTATTATGAATAATGTACAAACACTGTGTGAACAAAATGTAGTACCAGGGGGAAGTAAAAGAAATATGAAATATCTCGAAGATAAAGTATCTTACGACAAAAATATTTCCAACACTCTCAAACAGATTTTGTGTGATGCACAAACATCAGGAGGATTACTCATAGCCATCGACAAAAAAGATGCAAAAGAGTATCTCAAAGAGATTCAAGAGTGTACTTTTGGATATGCAAGTATCGTAGGGGAGATTATTCCTCGTAGGGAGAAGCCTATTGTAGTCTTATAGCTATTTCTTTTTAGAGAGTATTTGTAAAAGTACTCTCTATCTTTTTAAATCAATTGATTTTTTATAAATTGATTATAATGCCCATTTTGATTTTCCAACTCATTATGAGAACCCTCTTCTACAATTTTACCATTTTCAAGTACATATATTTTATCTGCATTTTTTACGGTGCTTAGTCTATGGGCTATGGTGATAAGTGTTTTATTTTTAAGTATTGGTTCTAATGCACGAAATAATTTTGTTTCTGTATGGACATCCAAAGCCGATGTTGATTCATCAAATATCACCACTTTTGGATTGGCTATAATCATTCTAGCGATTGAGATACGCTGTCTTTGACCTCCTGAGAGTCGTATACCGTGGCGACCTACAATCGTATCTAATTTTTCAGGCATTTTCAAAACTGTATCATGAAACTGTGCTATCTCTAAAGCTTTATAAATCTTCTCATCACTGATATTTTCATCTCCCATTGTGATATTAAATCGTAAAGTATTATTAAAAAGTATAGGCATTTGTAAAACCAAAAAGATATTTTGTCTTAATGAGTGTTTGTTTATATCTTCTATTGTTACATTGTTGTACTTGATTATTCCGCTATCTTTTTCATAAAATCCCGATATGATTTGTGCTAGAGTTGTTTTACCACTTCCACTTGCTCCTATGAGTGCGATATGTTGTTTGGAGTGAATTTCTAAACTAATATCTTCTAAAATTGTTTTTTCTTTTGTATATGAAAAAGATACATTTTTTAGAGTTATATCAAACTCTTTAGAACTCTCAAGCGTTTTTATCCCATCACTTTCAAGCTCTAGGTCAAGAATAGTATTGATTCTTTTTAAGGCACTTTTGGCACTAGCATAAGTATATTGCATACTCAAAATATTTTGAACAGGTGTCATCATAAACCAAATATACCCAAACATCGCAAACATCATCCCAATACTGAGGTCACTATAAGCCACCATAAGTAAACCACTCGCACGCAATATCTCAAAAGCCACTAGAAATATCGTAAAAGAAAATCTTTCATAAGCAACACTTTTATACGAAAAATCATTTGAAGTGGTTTGAATCTTGTGTGCTTTTTCTATAGAGTCATCAAAAAAGTATTTTTCTTTATTACTCGCTTTTATTTGTCCAAAAAGTTCAAGAGTCTCCCCTAGATTATTTTGAAACTCCTCTATAGCTTGATTTTCATCTTTTTTGAGTGTTCCTGTATATCGTGCAATTTTTTTGGATAAAAACATTATAAGAGGCTGTACCACCATTATCATTATCCCTAATAGAGGATGAATCCAAATAATTACAATACAAACAGCCAAAAGAGTTAATACAGAAGAGATAAACTTACTCGCACTTGTGATGATAAAACTATCAAGTGTATTGACATCGGTGATAAGATTTGAGGTGATTGCCCCACTTCCTAATGTTTCATACTCATTCATACACACTTTTTCAAGATGTATCAATAATCTTTTTCGTATCTCAAATGTAACAAATTTTGCAATATAAGTAAATATTTTGGTTATCACAGCGTTGAGTAAAAAGTGAAATACTCGTAAAAATATCACAGCTAATGCTGCAATGGATATATAATAAAAAGCATCCCCTGTACCAAAGAAAGCATCGATGCTATGCACTATAAAATCAGGCTTGTTTAAAAGCACTTCATCGACTAAAATCGGCAACATAAGGGGAATAGGAATACTCACAGCAATCGCAATAAGTGTAATAATCTGTCCCCAAATTAAAAGTGGTTTTTTGGATAATACGAGGGCAAAGATTGTTTTAAAGGTTATTTGATTGTTTTTCATAGGGCATGATAGCTTTTTTGCAGGGTAAAAGTAAATGATTTTGTAAAAAGTCTATAAATTATAATTGACTTTTTCATTTTCATCTGTTATAATTAATCATAAAAGATTATTTGTCACATTCTGTCGTGATTACAGGGCGTACAGTGAAAGCAAGGGATTAATTACCCCTTGCTTTTTTTATGCTGTTCGTCCAAAGTCACGACACAAGGAGGATAAAGTGTCAAATAATCTTTTTATAATACTTCTAGTCGCATTTATTGTTACTAAGTTGTATTAAAAAGACTTTGGGAAGCGGTCTTAAAATGCTTCCTCCTCCTTATTTATAGCACACTAAACAACTCTTTAAAAGCCTATTTTAAGCATATTTATATATGATAAAATCAAAAATACAAAGGTTACAAATGATAATAGATTATAAAGATATAAACGATTTAAATAGATACAAGATTATGTCAGATACAGTAGTACCTCGACCAATTGCGTGGATAGTCACTGAAGATGATGGTGTTATAAATGCAGCTCCATTTTCATACTTTGTACCACTCTCTTCCAATCCTGCTATTGTGGTAGTTTCTATAGGTCAAAAAGAGAAAGATGTTCCCAAAGATAGTTTACATAATATTTTAAAGCATAAAAAGGCAACCATCTGTTTTGTTAATAAAGACAATACAGAAGATGTAAAATTATGTGCTACGATGTTAGCAAAAGATCAGAGTGAGATAGAGGAGTACTCTATAGAAGTACAAAAACCACTTGAAGATTTTCCACCAATGATACGATCAACACAAACAGCACTTTTTTGTGAATTTTATAATACAGTAGATATTCCTGGCGTTACAACACCTGTACTTTTAGAGGTAAAAAAACAGTATATCGAAGATGGTAGACTTGATGAACGATCACATGTGCATGTAGAAAATATAGGGCGAAGTGGTGCTTATTTTAAGGCGATGGTGAATATTTAGATAATCTATTGAAGAGAGATAGTTCCTATCTCTTCCAAATTAGCAATGAATACATTATAAAATTGTACAAATAAAATCTCCAGCACGAGTAACAATACGCATACTTTGAGATGGATGTTTTTTTATAATCTCTTTTCTTTTTTGGACACTTACTTTAAAAGGTAATCCAAGTTCACTATTAGCATATTTTGAAGGAAAATTCTTAATAGAAAGTCCTACAACTATATTGATAATTTCATCACTCAATGCCGCTATAAGTGCTATTTTTTCATCTTCTTGAACTTTTGTAAAAAACTTTTTAAATAGATACTTAAATAAAGAATCATCAATGTTTATCATCACAGTCATTTTTGAATCATTTGTTAATGTTATCAATGAATTGTGTTGAGAATATTGTATCTCTTCAATTCTTTTTATTTCTAAAATATCAACACACATATCATTGCTCAAAAATAATGCAGTACTTTTCACAATATTATCTAAAATTGTTTTCATAATCCTACCTATTTTTTAAATATTTTTTCAATAACATTCTTAATTCTTTCTTCATTTAAAGGTTTCAAAATAAATCCTTTTGCACCACTTGAGATAGCATCCATCACCAATTTTTCTTCCCCATGTGATGTAACCATTACAACTATAGCATTCTGATATTTTCCCCTAATGGCTGTCAGTGCTTTTATACCTGACATTATAGGCATAGTAATATCCATGGTAACAAGATCTGGTTTGAGTTTTTCGTAGAGATCTATTGATTCACGACCATTTTTGGCTTTTCCTACAACTTTGTGTCCTAACTTTTCGAGCATCTCTGATAATACTTTTCGAATAACTAACGAATCATCTACAACTAATACAGTTAACATTTTTTTTCCTTTGTACTTGTAAGTGGTAATATAAATATAAATTTTACACCGAACCCTTTTTTATTTTGTATGATGATTTTTCCATTACATTTATCAACTTCTTGCTTGATAGAACTCATCCCTACTCCTCTTCCTGATGTTAAACTGATATTATTCTTTATACTCAAACTATCTGCAAATATTAAAAATAATTTTTCATTTTCATCCATATTGACTATCTCTTGTTTCGTACAAATACTATTTTCCACAGCACTCTCTACTAATTTATCAGTATCTATCCCTCCACCATCATCGCTTATCGTAATACAAAATGTACTGTTTTCAATAGTATAATTACATTTAATCTCTCCCATTTCATTTTTTTGGTTTTCCATTCGAGTTTCTATATCTTCAATTCCATGCTCAACACAATTGTTAAAAAGATGGATGAGTGATTGACAAAATGGTTTCATTTTCAATGGTATTGTTAAGGTTCTATCTCCTATAATTTCCAAAGGATTTATATATTTTTCTAAATTTGTTGCTAACTTTTTAACAGCTAATGGATAATTATTTAACATGGTATAGATGCCTATCTCTTTTAATTTTTCCAAAGAAGATGCCACCTCATCTAATTTTAGCATATCCTTATTTTTCGATAGATCCAAAATCTGTTTTTCTATTTTTTCAATTGATTCTATCTTGACTTGAATAGTATTATCAGTGATAAAATAATCTTTTCCTAAGATATTTTCTATAAGTTGCAGATCTTCCTTAAAAGCACTTTCTAATTGTGAATCTTCAAATGTTTTTTGTATATTATAATTTTGATTGTTAAAATCTCCATTTATGGTGGTCTCTAAATGGTGAATAGCACCAACAATATTCACCATCTCTTTTTGAGCAAAGACACCTTTATATGTATGTAATTCTCTTAATAGTGGAGTAATATCATCGCTTGGGTGTGCCATAAAGTATTCAAAATCATTTTTTAAATCTACAAAATCATTTCTATTTGAAGCTACAGCAACAATCATACTTTGTATTTTAGATTGTTCTTTGATTTTAGATTCTAACTTTTTAGTAGCTGTTATATCTGTTAAAATAAGCATAAATTTATTACCTTCAAGTAGCTTATAAATAATTTTTATATTTTTATTTTGAATACTATGTTCAGTAGGAAGTAAAGATAAAAAGAGCTCTTTACTCATCTCATCTTCACAGCCCAATATACGAGACATCCCCTCCATAAAAAGGTCTTTGTATGTAAAATTATTTTCAAAAAGTAACTCTGCTATATCTAAACCTACGAGAGTCTCTACTGCAAAAATATGTAAACACTCTTTTGAGTATCCTTCCATAACTTGCATATTATTATCAAATGAAAGAAACCCTTGCCCTGCATTATTTAAAAGATTTGTTACATCTGCATTAAGTTTTTCAACCTCTTTTTGAGCTGTTATATCAATTCGTATTGAATTATATCCTATGTGTTTCTGATTTTTATCAAAATAGGGAGCGACATATGCTTGTACCCAATAAAAACTCCCATCGGCACGCAGATTTTTGACATCACCTTTCCATAATTTGCCCTCTTTAATTGTATTCCACATCTCTTTAAATATCGCACTTGGCATATCTGGATGGCGAACTATATTGTGTGGTTTTCCTAAGAGATACTCCTCTGTATATCCAGATATAATCTCATATGCCTTACTTGCATAAGTTATTTTCCCTTTTAAGTCAGTTCTTGATGCGATAACATAGGTATCAAAATTATCGACTAAAGCATCCAATTCATTATTTAATTTTTGTATCTCATTATATTTGTTATACTCATAATTCTTTTCTAGGATTTTACACATAATTTTATTTAATATTTTTGTTAAGGAGTGAAAATGGATAGGTTTTTTTAAAAAATAAGATATTCCCATATTAAGTATCTCCTCTATACCCAAAATCTGGTTTGTATCAGAACTCACTATAATATGTTGACTATTATTGATTTTAAGTATCTCTTTTGACATACTCAAACCGTTCATTTTTTTCATCTGAATATCGGTCAAAACGATATCATATCTTCTATGATTTTTTTTATACTTTTCTAATCCCTCCGATCCACTCTCAGCAACATCAATCGTATTAAAAAATTTACTTAAAATCTTGATTGTATTTTCTCTTGATTCAGCTAGTTCATCTACAAGTAAAAGATTGAGTTCTCTTGTTTTTTCTACTAAAAATTTGAGATCTATCACCTCTTCCCTTGCACTTAACTGTGTTTTTACACGAGATACAATCTCTAATGGATTAAAAGGTTTCGCAACATAATCAGCACCCCCAACAGTATATGCTTTGTCTATACTCTCTTTATCTGTTTTAGCAGTGATAAACAAAACAGGTATATTGTGTGTATGGGGATTTGCTTTGAGTTTTTTACACACCTCATATCCATCTATATCGGGCATCATAATATCAAGTAATATCAAATCTACTTTTTCATGAGTCACTATCTCCAATGCATCCATACCACTATTTATAGCTATCACATCATAATCATACAATATATCTACTAATATATCCAAATTTAAAGAGTTGTCATCTACTGCTAAAATTGTTTTATTATTCATCTCTTATCCTAAAACTTTTATCGCATCTTTAAAATTATATTTTTGTATAAGTAGTTTGACTCTGTTAAAAATCTCTTCACTTACCGTATCTAATCTATATCTTTCTATCTCTTCCATAACCAACCTACATTTTTGAATTCTTCTACTATTTACACTCTGTTTAAGCTGCACAAATAACTCTTCTTTTTTTTCATCTGTTATTTTTATACCTTTATTATCAAAAGATACATTTATAATTCCAGACTCTTTTAACTCTTTCAGAATTTTTGATAACTCTTCTTGAAATGTTGAGTACAATGTACTCTCTTGTTGTTTCTCAATTTTTTCAGCAATTATCCCTAAACTATTTATTCCTAGAGTAAAAGACAAACCTTTTATGGTATGCATTATCAATTGTAACTCTTTGGCTTCCAATTCACATATTTGTAAATCTTTATAATTGTGATAAAAATTATTTAAGAGAGTGAGATACAACTCTTTATTTTTTGCTACAAAAGATAAGCCTAGTTGCGTATCTATACCTGTAAAATTTGGAAGTTCTACTATTTTTTTATTTTCAAACATATTAGAGTCCACTTTCTGTAAAATTATAAACTAATACTACCATAATCATACTTTTTTTAAAATGACACTCTAAAAAATAATTAATTTTATGATATACTTGTAAATGATGTATATCACAAAAGTTAATCAACTCTAATAGTTTAGTAACTTTTATGAATAGTAACAAAAGAAAGAAAATATTACTTAATGATTTATTATAAAATAACCATACATTTCATCCTTTTATCTTGTCTCTTTATTACAACTCTTTTTGCAGATCAAGAGCAAAAAGTTACTTTACAGCTCTTTTGGAAACACCAGTTTGAATTTGCTGGATATTATATGGCAAAAGAGAAAGGATTTTATCAAGAGTATAATTTGGATGTGAATATTAAAGAGTTTCAATCCAATATTAATATCGTAGAAGATATAAAAAATAAAAAAACCACCTTTGCAATAGGAAATCCTAGCCTCATCATAAACCAATCAATTGAGGATAATTTACTGATATTAGCAGCAATTTTTCAGTCTTCTCCAGGAACAATAGTCTCCCTTCAATCCTCAGGTATCAAAGAATACAAGGATTTTAAAAATAGATCAATTATGATCCAAAATAATGACCCAGTTGGCAGAGCAGCCTACGTATTTTTACTCAAATCAAAAAACATATCGCTCGAAAAAGAGATGACTTTGTTAGAACACTCTTTTGATATTTATGATCTTATCAATAAAAAAACAGATTTGATGACTATTTTTGCTTCAAATGAACTGTATGAATTAGATAAGTTAGGGATAAAATACAATCTTTTTAATCCTATAGATACAGATATAGACTTTTATGACGATATTTTATTTACAACCCAAGAGCAGCGTAAAAATGATCCACAAATGGTAGAGAACTTTACAAAAGCATCTCTAAAAGGGTGGCAATATGCATTTGATCATATAGATGAAACAATTGAATTAATACTCAAAAAGTATAATACTCAAAATAAGACAAAAGAAGCCCTTCTTTATGAAGCAAATTTTTTAAAAAAACTAGCCTATAAAAATACCAATACTTTAGGAAAAATAGAAAAAACACTGATACAAAGAATATATGATATGTACAATCTTATAGGGTTAACTACACACAAAATAGATTTAAACAAATTTATTTATGATAAAAAGTATACTCTATTTTCAAAAGAAGAGAAAGAGTACTTACTCAATAAAAAAAAGATAAAGATGTGTATAGATCCAAATTGGATGCCTTTTGAAAGCTTCGATCAAAATGGAAAACATAAAGGGATAACTGCAGATTATTATAAAATATTTAGAAAATTTATAAATATAGATATTGAGGTGATCCCTACAAAAACATGGCAAAAATCACTCGACAACGTAAAAGAGAGAAAATGTGATATATTATCTTTAGCAATGCCAACAGCAGACCGAAAAAAATATCTCAACTTTACTGATCCTTATCTCAATGTACCACTTGTGATTGTTACAAGATTAGATGTCCCTTTTATAAATGATTTAAGATCACCTCAAAACAAAATTGTTGGTATTCCAAAAGGCTATGCTTTTATAGAGGTCTTAAAAGAAAAATATCCAAATTTCCAGATACAAGAGGTAAAAAATGTTGAAGAAGGACTAAATAAAGTAACGCAAGGGGAGATTTTTGGATATGTAGGATCTATCGCAACAGTCAGTAATATGTTTCAAAAAGGGTATAATAACCTCGTCAAAATATCAGGGAAATTTGATGAAACTTGGAAACTCTCTATAGCCGTACGCTCTGATGATAAAATACTCCTCAATATTTTACAAAAAACTCTTAACAATGTAGATCAATCAATGTACCAAAAAGTACTCAATAATTGGGTGCCAATCAAATATACGAAAAATGTTGATTATACATTAGTCTGGGAACTCATTGGTTTATTTATATTATTCGGATTATTGAGCTTCTATTGGATGAGAAAAATATCAAAAGCTAAAAAAATTGCAGAAGAATCATTGGAAAATTTTCAATATTTCTTCAATAACACTATTGAAACAATTGGATTATTTCAAAATCAACGCTGTATCAATATTAATGAAGCGGGAATGAAACTTTTTGGAATAAAAAACAAAGAAAGTGCTCTAGGGATGTCCCCATTAGATTTTGTCGCCCCACAATCTCTTGAAGTTGCTCAAGAGCAAATACAAAATAACAATTTACATTCTTATGAAATATATGCCATAAAACAAAACGGTACTATTTTTCCTGTCTTGATACAAGCATACAATAAAAAACTATTTGGTATAAATACACGTGTTATCTCACTTATTGATTTGACAGAGAGTAAAGAGAAAGAAAAAAAACTAGAGTTCGCAAAAAACAAAGCCTTACAAGCATCAAAAATAAAATCTGAATTTTTAGCAAATATGTCCCACGAAATACGAACACCTATGAACGGTATTATAGGAATGTCAGCATTGGCTTTGAAAACTTCTCTTAATAAAGAACAAAAACACTTCATCGATCAAATAGAGGAAAGTGCCAAAAATCTGCTACTTATTATCAACGATATTTTGGATTTTTCTAAGATAGAAGCTGGAAAATTAACTATCGATAAAGTCAATTTTAATATGAAACACTTGGTAACTTCCATCATCAATATAGTACAATTAAAAGCAGACAAAAAAGGCTTGGATTTAGTGGTCTCTTATGAAGATCAACTTCCTTTAGATCTCCATGGTGATAGCTTAAGAATATCTCAAATCTTAATCAACCTACTTAATAATGCTATAAAATTTACTCACGATGGATATGTTCATCTCTCTATCACATCTCAAAAAAATATATATACTTTTATTGTTACAGATAGTGGTATAGGGATAAGTCCAGAGCAACAATCAAAACTCTTCCAATCATTTTCACAAGCAGATGGAAGCACCACAAGAAAGTATGGAGGTACTGGTTTGGGTTTGAGTATCTCGAAACAACTTGTAAAACTTATGGGTGGTACTATATCTGTAGAAAGTACACTAGATAATGGAAGTATATTTTCTTTTACCCTAGAATTGGAAAAATCAAAAAAGAAGATGGAGGTATTTGAAACAAAATGTATTAGCATTGACACTATAAAAGTGATACAAGATTGTACTATTTTACTCGTTGAAGATAATCAAATCAATCAAGAGATCGTAGTAGGACTTTTAAAACATCCTGCAATACATATCGATATAGCTTCTAATGGTGAAGAAGGAGTACAATTATATAAGGCTAATCCTGCAAAGTATGACCTTATTTTTATGGACTTGCAAATGCCAATAATGGATGGATTGGAAGCTACAAAGATAATACGAACACACAATAAAGATATACCTATCATCGCTCTTACTGCTAATGCTATGAAAGAAGATAGAGAAAATACAAAAAGATTGGAGATGAATCAACACCTCAATAAACCACTTGGCGTGAAAAAACTTTTGGAAACTCTTCTCCAATATATACCCAATAAAATACAAAATACAGATCACACTTCTCATGATACAAAAAAAGTAAAAGTTTTCAATAAAAAAAGATATACTCATATAGATAAAAACTTAGGACTTTCACATATGGCTGAAAATAAAAAATTGTATAATAAAATACTCAATGATTTTTATATAAAATATGATGATTTAAAACTAGAAGATATGAAAAGTGAAGAGTTACAACGAACTCTTCACACCATCAAAGGATTGGCTGCAAATATCGGTGCTCTCTCTTTAAGTGAACTTGCTCAAAAAATAGAAAAAGATCAAGACTCTACTCTTTTTGATCTTTTTAATAAAGAGTTACAACATGTTTTAGAAGAGTTGATCCAATCAAATTTGGAGCAAGAAAATCTCGAAAAAAGTTATCTTGATCTATCTGTTGTAAAACGAGATGAATTATTTTTACAACTCAAAGAGTTTGCAAAAAAAAGAAGAGTACAAAAATGTAATGAGATCATAGAAACTCTCAATCAATACAAACTCGAAAAAAATGACGAACACACCTTACTCCAAATAAAAGAGTGTTTACACAAAAGAGATTATAAGAAAATAACGGAGATACTATAACATGAAAACAAAAACAATTTTAATCGTAGATGATACGGTAGAAAATCTTGATATTTTAGGTTCGCTACTAGAAAAATATGACATTATAGATGCAATAAGTGGCAAAGATGCTTTGGAGATACTTGAAGAGGAAACTATAGATCTCATTTTGCTTGATATTATGATGCCTGAGATGAATGGATATGAGGTATGTGCAAAAATTCAAGAAAATCCAAATACAAAGAATATCCCTATTATATTTATCACAGCAAAAACAGATGAAGATAGTATAGAAAAAGCATATGATATAGGTGGTATTGATTATGTTAGCAAACCTTTTAAACCAAAAGAGTTATTGGCAAAAGTTAATAGAGAACTTACTTTACAAGAGTTACAAAAAGAGCTTCGTATCATGGCAACAACTGATTCATTGAGTGGTTTATACAATAGAAGATACTTTACACAATCAAGCGAACAAATTTTTCATCTCTCAAAACGAGAAAAACAAGAGTTGTCTATTATTATGATTGATATTGATAAATTCAAATCAATAAATGATAATTTTGGACATAAAATTGGTGATGATGTTATCGTATATTTTGCAAATGAACTCAAAAAAATACAAAGAAAAAGTGATCTATCTTGTAGATATGGAGGGGAAGAGTTTGTATTGTTACTACCAAATACTTCACTGGAAAATGCTACGATAGTAGCAGAAAAACTCCGATCTAAAATAGAACTTTCTTCTTTAAAAATCTCTTCAGATCAAGAGATACAGTTTACTGTTAGTTTAGGTGTAGCAACTGTAGATTTTATAAATGACGCTACTACAGAACCATCTTTAAAAAAGGCAGATGAAGCGATGTATAGAGCGAAAAATAGTGGACGAAATAAAGTATGTGTAAGTAAATAATTAACTATTTATTTTACACTATAGACTAAAACTCCAAACCCTCCAAATAGTTTCTTATACTTGGAATATAGTTTTTTCTACATACCAAACAAGTAGGAATATAAGCAGTTTTTGCATTAAGTTTTGTGATTTTTAGATCATCTCTAAAACCTAATTTGTCTACTAGATTTGTAGGTAAAAGTGTTTTACCCATACCTGCTTTGACACATGCGAGTATCGTCTCTAAACTTCCAAACGATAAACTTTTTTCAACTTGTATCGATTGTTTTTTATAATAATTTTTTAAAAACTCATCATATGCACACCCCTCTTTAAAAGAGAGTATTACATTGGGTGCGTTTTCTTTTTTTGGTTCGAGTATCGCTATCTCCTCTTCATATTTTTGAAGTATCATCAGCTCATCATCTTGTGGCTCGCCACTAATAAATGCAATATCTACTTGATAATTCAAAACCATTTGAGTAATATCACGAGTCGTTCCTGTAAGCAGTTCGAGTTGAATATCTGGATAATCTTCATGCAATTGCATCAAAAATGAAGAGATACGAACCGCCGCATTACAATCTGTAGAGCCAACGATGAGTTTTTTATGTTGGTGTATATTTTGCATATCTTCAATAGCATCATCAACTTTTTTGACTATCTCTACAGCATGTTTGTAGAGTTTTTCCCCCTCAGCATTTAAAAGCACCCCTTTAGGCACTCGATGAAAAAGAGGAAACCCTAAACTTTTTTCGAGTTGTTTGATCCGTGAAGTTACATTCGATTGTGCAAAACCCAACTCTTTTGCACCCAGTGAGACACTTTTATTGTTAGCTACAGCCACAAAAACTTTGAGTAAATTTGAATCCATATCACTTTTCCTTATATCATCTATCGTGATTTTATATTTGACATTATATCATAATTAGTGATAGTATACAGGATATTAAAAAAAGGAAAAATTATGAACTTCAATTTATTAGATAAAAACAATAATGCTTCGATACTCATTGCAGGTATTTTATCGGTTATTATAGCCTTAGGTGTTGCTAGATTTGTATTTACATCTCTTTTGCCCACAATGCTCGATGATTTTCTCACTGTCTCTTTTGCTGGAGTTTTGGCTGCTGTTAATTTTGCTGGGTATTTAAGTGGTTCAGTACTCTCAATGTTTATAAAAGATATTAACCAAAAAGTGATACTTTTTAGAATAGGTATCGTTTTATGTATCGGAACTACTTTTATTTTAGGAGTGACTACCAATGAAACTATTTGGTTTATCGCTCGTATCGTTGCTGGACTTGGTGCTGCTTTAGCATTTGTAGTAGGGGCGGCTATTGTGATGACAAAATTGCAGTTTGAAAACAAAACAAAAGCGATGGGGATACATTTTTCTGGTATTGGGTTCTCTATTTTAGTCACAGATTTGATCAATCGTGCGGTATTAGCTAATGGTGGGACATGGCAAGATTCTTGGAAAGTATTAGCAGTTTTTGCTTTTATTGCATCTTTATATTCTATGTATATTTTGTCTTTCGATAAAAAAGTGGAACAAAAAGTGGTAAAACATAAATTTGACAAATCACTTTTTAGCTTTTTTGTAATACTTATCATAGCTGCTTATTTTACAGAAGGGGTTGGTTTTGTGGTTCAAGCGACATTTTTACCTGATATTGTAAATTCACTTGAAGGTTTGGAGGGCTATGGAAGTTTGACATGGACATTTGTAGGACTAGCTGGTATTCCATCTTGTATCTTTTGGATGACTCTAGCTCATAAATACGGAAGTGTAAATATCATTATCATCACACTTTTAGTACAAATGGTAGGGATACTTATACCAACATTTACAAATAGTATGTATATGAATCTACTCAGTGGAGTTTTATACGGAGGTACATTTGTAGGGCTTGTAGGGATGTTCATGAATCTAGGTGGTAAATTAGCAGTACACAATCCTGTAGTCCTTATGGGAGCTGTCACCACTTCATATGGATTGGGGCAAGTGGTAGCTCCCTTGTATTCTGTATATTTTATAGAACAATATAGAAGTTATGATTATGCATTGTATTTAACTGCTGGTATTGTTTTTGTAGGGGTGTTACTTTTGGTTTTTGCGAAAACTATTATGACAGAAGAGCAAAAAAGTCTATAAAAAGGCTTTTTTCAAATAGATTTATTTCCAAAAAGAATATCCTTATGTATGATTATAAACCATCTACTTCAATGGATAAAGTATTGCATGAAATACTTTTAAAATATTAATAATTGTAAACCATCGACCGAACTGAAAGACAAGTGATTTTAACTTCTTCACTGAGTTCTTTTTCTTAGCACTAAATGACACTCAAAAGATGCTAAAAAATGCCCTTATCACTTGTTCATTTCCTGTATTTTGTTACCATCTTATTTAAAAATTCAAATTAGAAATTTTGACAAAGATTTTGAATAATTATTTTATATTCATCATTTGTAATTTTAGCTATTTTTGAAGTTACTCTTTTTTTAGATATAGTTCTTATATGATTTATAAGTATATCTGAGTCTTTTTCTAATTTATCTCTTTTTTCTAGTCTTAATCTATAAGGTAACATATCATCAATTAATTGGGTAGATAATGGCATCACTATAATAGTATCTAAGATTTTATTTTCATCATCATTTGAGATAATAATACAAGGTCTTATTTTTCCTATTTCATCACCCTTTTTAGGATTTAGATTTATACCAACTATATCACATTTATTTAAGTCCATCATCAACTCCAATTTCTAAAAAATCTAAATCTTGGTATTTTTTTAGTTTTTTCAATTTTACTATTTTTTCTTGATGTTCTATCTTTGCTATTACATCAGAAATTATATCTTCATATTTAGAAGATATAAAATATCCAATATTTATTTGCTTTCTTTTATCTATTATTTTAGATATTGTCATTTGTTTAAATAACGATGGTTGTGTTTGTAGTGCTGTGATACCATATTCAATCATTTTTATTCCTTATATTTTATTTCTAATAGATTATAATATAAGCTACATAATAATTTACTGAAAATATTTAGATAAATTTTAATATTTTATCTTGAATGGTAACGAC
>Ga0193963_1000442_pt1 | contig 22053 bp, 16 predicted proteins | sample FB_6_MG_FD_140359 | JGI IMG/M metagenome (GOLD analysis project Ga0193963, IMG submission 140359) | Microbial mat bacterial communities from the Broadkill River, Lewes, Delaware, United States - FB_6_MG | ecosystem: Environmental > Aquatic > Freshwater > River > Microbial mats | place: USA...
ATAATCATAATAAACTATTACTTGTAGAGAGTTGACAGAGTTGGTCGAACGTACCGGTTTTGAAAACCGGCGAGGGTCATACCTCCGGGGGTTCGAATCCCCCACTCTCTGCCACTTTACTTATTTTCCTCTATAACTTTACAATCATCACTATTTTTTAGAATTGTGTTTTTTTCAGTATGATTAAATACTTTTTGTACATTTAAAACTTGATCTCTATCAACCAAACATGTCATTTTTTCTTCTGATAGTGAACCTTTTGTTGGATCATTTACAGGTATTTGAAATGTTACTTCCATATATTTCATTTTTCGAACCAGTGACATTACCCATATTGACAAAAGAACAATCACGATAATGATGACTGTACCCAAAATCAATGTTAAACTCACTACATTTTTTTCACCCTCTTCTATTCCTCCTAAAATTGCAACTCGTATCGATAAGAGTAACAATCCAATAATAGTAATGAATATAGCTAACAATAATCTAGCACTTTTAATATCCCATTGTTTTTGCTTTATAAAATCTACATACTTCCAAGTGAACATCATTGAAACTAATATATAAATAATAAATAAAATCACTGTTGACATCTTTTTTTCCTTTTATATAATTTACAAATATTTAATGTATATCATATCATAGTTTACTCTAAATTTTCTAGCAAAAACTTTTTCTTTTTTTATTTTGTTTGTATTTATATTATATTAAGTTTGAAAAGATATAATTCCACCCAACAAAGATGAAATATAAATACTTATTTATATTGTAGTTGTCAGGGTAGCTCAGCTGGTTAGAGCGCTGGTCTCATAAGCCGGAGGTCGAGGGTTCGAGTCCCTCTCCTGACACCATTCACAATCACCTTTAAACCACAATCATAAAATTTACATTTTCTTTATTTTCTAGTAATTTGTACTATTATAGTTCTCCGTATCCTGAATATTTCACTCCTGATAAATGTGCCATATCTTTACTCCATGTAGAAAGATCATACTTATTGAATTTTGCTAAGTTATCATGTCCACAGGCTCGTGCCATCATCTGCATCAATGAATTAGACGCTTCAAAAAAGTTGTGTAGCTGCTTTGCTGATTGCTCAATGTTTATATGTTTTCGTAACTCCTCTTTTTGTGTCGCAATACCAACTGGACAATCATTTGTATTACACATTCTAGCACCAACACACCCAATAGCTTGAATCACACTATTTGATAAAGCAATACCATCAGCACCCAAAGCCAAAGCTTTTACAAAATCAATTGGCACTCGTAATCCACCTGCAATGATTAAAGTTACTGCTCCACTTGCATTTTGCTTGTCAAGATATGCTCTGGCTCTTGCTAGTGCTGCAATTGTAGGTACACTTATATGATCTCGAAACATCGTAGGAGCAGCACCAGTACTTCCACCTCTTCCATCTAATATAATATAATCAGCACTCGCATCTAAAGCAAACTGAATATCTTCTTCTATGTGATTTGCACTAAGCTTAAAACCTATAGGGATACCCCCTGTTATCTCTCGCACATGATTTGCAAATTTTTTAAAATCATCTGCTGTGTGTAAGTTTCTAAATGTTGCAGGTGAAATAGCTAGCTGCCCCTCTGGTATACCTCTTATTTCTGAAATTTTTCCTATATTTTTACTTCCAGGAAGATGCCCACCTATTCCTGTTTTTGCACCTTGACCACCTTTGAAATGAAAGGCTTGCACATTTTTTAATAATTCATCTTTATATCCAAATTCACCACTTGCATACTCATAAAAATATCGAGAATTTTCATGTTGTTCTTCATGAAGCATACCACCCTCACCTGAACAAATTCCTGTATTTGAAAGCTCTGCTCCTTTTGCTAGTGCTATTTTAGCTTCATACGAAAGTGCTCCAAAACTCATATCTGAAACAAAAAGAGGCATACTTAATTTTAAAGGCTTTTTAGCATTTGGTCCGATGATAAGTTCTGTACCAACTACTACCTCTTCAAGGAGTGGCTTTTTAGCCATTTGAGCTGTCATGAGTTGAATATCATCCCAATGTGGTAACTTATTTCTAGGAACACCCATAGATGTCATCTCTCCATGTTTTCCTACTGTTTTCAAACCATCTTTTGCTAACTGATGAATAAACTCTAAAGTTGGTTCATCTACAGTTGATCGTACAGTTGTAGTGCTTGACTGCTCTACTTTTTGATTTTCTTTTTTACTTTTACTTTCATCTTCCCTTTCAAGCTCTGTACCTATTTGCTTCGCTGTAAAAAAACGATGACTACCATCACAATAAGGTAACTTTTTACTAGCTTTACAAGTACACATAAGTCCTGTTTTATCTTTGTCCACGCTAAAGGATTGGGGGAGTATTGAAGTTCCTGAATGGGAACCATCACAAAATGGCTGATTTTGTGAGCGACCGCACATACAAAAATTATATTGTGTATCTTTTTGAAGTTGTATTCTCATAGGTTTAATATCTGCAATAATTGAGTTTGACATACTATATTCCTTTTTCTAAATAGTTTATACATTATACAATATATTTTGCTTATTTAGAAAAACTAATGAACTATAACTTTATTTCTACCCGTTGCCTTTGCTTCATATAGTGCTATATCTGCTCTTTTTAAAGTAGTATATATATCTTCACTTTCTATATAACAAGCCCCACCAATGCTACAAGTTAACTTACCAATATGTTTAAAAGTATGTTTTCCTATATTTTGTTGAATATGTTCCAATGACTTTATTAAGTCCTCTTTTGATTTTACTTTAATCACAAACAAGAACTCTTCTCCACCCCATCTAATAAGAATATCTTCATCTCGTGAAAATGAGTTTACCTCTTGTACAAGCTCAATTAAAACAGAATCTCCAACATCATGTCCATAAGTATCATTTACTTGTTTAAAGAAGTCTATATCAATCATTGCTAAACCTAGTGAATAATTTGTATTAACAGTTTCCAAAATAAGCTTTTGATACGATTGCTCAAAATATTCTCTGTTGTAAGCAGATGTTAGCTTATCGTGTGTAACTTTTTGTTTGAGTTGGTTTTGTTCTTTATACGATTCACTTATATCAGTAAAATTTAAAATCAATAAATCTTTTTCAAAAGAATTAATTGTAATTGTGAAAACACAATCTTCATTATCTTTATTTGTGATCTTTACAATTCGATTAACCTTTGGAAGAGTCCCTATAAAATTTATCCAATTTTCATCTTCATCTATTTTTCCTAAATGAAAAAATTCATCATCATGATGAAATAGTTCACAAATACAATTGTACTCTTTTTGAAAAGATTTTAAATCAGGATATCCAAAAAAATCAAAAAATTGTTTATTTGCAAAATCAATCTGTTTTCCATTTGTAAGGATTACAATATTTTTTTGTGTATCAATAAATTTTTGAAGTTTATTGTAAGATTCTTTTTGTGCTGTAATATCACTTATTACACCCTCTATGATAGGATTTTCTTTTATAATAATTTCAAAAGCATCATTAACCCAGATGATTTGATTATCTTTTCGAATAATTCTATATTCTATTACATTGTGTTTGATTTTATGTTTGACTGCATTATCAATAAATTTTTTAACCCGCTGAAAATCTTCTGGATGGATTAAAGAACCATAAGAAACTTTTTTATTGTACTTTAACTCTTTTACTGTATAGCCAGTAATCTCTACAACATACTCATTTATATAAAGCATTGTAAATAGGTCATTATTCTGACAACGATAAACTATATTTGACATATTAGATACCAAAGACTCAAATTGTTCTTTTGACCGTTCCATTCTTTGCTGATACAGTTTTATGGTAGTAATATCATGCAATGTTCCTAAAGATTTATGAATATTTCCATCATCATCGAATATATGATGACATATCCCCTCAACATATCTAGTTTTACCCATTTTAGTAATAATTTTACATTTAATATTGAAAGTTTTTTTACTTTGAAGTGACTGTGTGTAAATTGAATCTACTCTATGTCTATCTTCAGGATGGACAAAATCAAGAAAGTTTTTATAAGTATTGTTAAACTCTTTTTTTGATAGTCCAAATAATATATAAGTCTGATCACTTAACATAAAATAATTATTTGAAATATCAAACTCCCAGTACCCTAATCGTCCGATTTTTTGAACCTCTTTTAAAAGTTCATCTTTTTGTATCAAAACCTCTTTATCTTTATTTATTTTATAAATAAAAAGTGTAGTAACAAAACAAAGAAAAATCAATACTGCTAAAAATATAAGATATTCTGTTTGTGATTTTAAAAGTTCATTGTGTTGGGTTGAAACGGATATATAAGCAACAACATCATTAGAAATAGCATGTTTAACAGCAAAAAAAGTTGTTATATAATAGTTATCCCCTGTTTTACTGAAGAAACTAAAGTTTTCATTATTGTTAATTTTATTGCGTAAATTTTCTTGATCTTGATAATTTGTTATTAAATTATAAATCAGTGGGTCTATTTTAGGAGAGATAGATTTTTCATGATAATACTCATCAAAATATAAACATTGTCGATAATTCTTTTTTTCACTCTTCATCACTTTTTTATCAACAACATCTTTTTTGATAATAAAATCTATATTACTCGCAGTATTTTGTTTTAGTGCATTTATTATAGTTTGCATAGATATTGAGGTCTCTACGCTTCCTAAATACTGTGTTTGGGTACTTAAAGGGTAAACAAATCTATAACCATTAAATATTCTTCCCTCTTCAAATCCAGATATTGGTTTATGATATCTGTTTACATAGTTTACTGTTTCTCTTATATCTGTAAGATTATCACCATATTTTTGTGGTCTATGAAATCGTAAAAAACTTTCATTGTTTTTTAAATGAAAATGTAATTGTTTGAGCTTAAAGCCACTCATATTTATATATAAATCTTTAAATTTTTTATAGAGTTTTTCTCGAATAATACTCTTTTTTTCATCTGTAGCTTCATTTACATCAAGTAATATCTCTTTTACTTCTGGAGTATTTATACTATTTGAATAAACGATACTGGAGTGAATTTTAAATGATTCTATAAGATTATTATAAGTAACCCTTATTACTTCTTCCTCATTAGATAGATGTTCTTTTTTTTGATTTTCAATAAGAGAGAAGATAAAATAGGTAAAAATTAAAGAAGAAATAACAAAAACAATACAATAATTAATCTTTTTTCTCATCTACACATATCCTTTATAAGATTTTATTATAACTTATATATCTTTAAAACTTTATCAATTTTAAGCTACTGGAATTTCAATATGAAAACAAGCACCTTTCAATTGTTTGTTTTCAAAAGTAAACTCTTTGTTATAAACTTTGACACTAAAATTATGATTTTCATGGAGTATTTTATAAGTCATTGTCAATCCAATTCCTGTGCCTACAGACTGATGTTTTGTAGTGAAGTATGGTTCAAAAATTCTACTTTTAACTTTTTCATCTATACCTCCACCACTATCAATTATTTCTAATAATATTTTATCTTCTTGAATTTGCGTCGTTGAGATAAAAAGATATCTGCTACTCTCTTCATGAACATTCGAAACAAGGGAGTCTTTTGCATTATTAACAATATTTATCAATGCTTGAATAACTTCACCTTTACAACAATAAATAGGAACATTCTTTCTAAATGTTGTTACAAGTTCAATGAAATTATTTTTTAACGATGATTCAATTATTGAGATTGATTCATTTATAACCGTATCTATATTTACATTTTTAAACTCTTTATCTGCAAGTAAAAAACTTCTAAAATCGTCAATTGTATGAGACAAATAATTACTTTGACTTACAATTAAATCCATATTTTTTATAAAAGTATCATCATCAAGCATATTATACTGTTTTGCCATTTTCGTACCACTTGCAGCTGTAGAGATTATAGAGAGTGGCTGTCTCCATTGGTGAGCAATATTTCCAATCAACTCACCCATAGAAGCTAATCTTGCATGCTCTTCAAGAGATTTTAAAGATGTCACATCCTTAACAACAAGTAAAAACCTCTTTTTGTCAGGGAGCAGTGATATACTTGTGTTCACATTTATTCTTTGCCCATTTTTCACAATACAAGTTTTTTCTACATTTTCTATATACTCGTTTTGTAATACTAAATCAAATATCTCTTGACTTCTTATTTTATCTTTAGGATCAATGATATCCAAACAACTTTTTGTCAATAACTCATCTTTTGAGTAACGAGTCATCTCCAAATATGCTTTATTGAAACTCAAAAAAACTAAATTTGTGTCTAATATAGCTATTCCATCTTTAGAGTAGTTAAATATTGACTCAAACTCTTTTTTACTATTTTGAACTTCCATCATTTGATGGTTTAAGTTTCCTATTGTTTGAGAAAGAGATTGTTGTAAGTCATTAAGTCTAAGATGTGTTAAAACCCGTGCTAATAACTCCTCCTTTGAAAATGGCTTTGAGATATAATCAACTGCACCATGAGCAAACCCATCTTTAACATTTTTTGGATCTTTTAACCCTGTCAAAAAAATAAATGGGATACTCTTTGTTTTTTCATTTGACAATAACTCCAATGCAACCTCATAGCCACTCATTTCAGGCATAACTACATCTAAAAGTATAAGATCTACTTTCTCGTTTTTAAGTATATTTAAAGCGATTTTACCACTTGTAGCAACTCGAATTTCATAATATTCTGCTAGTATATTTGCAACTATATTTATATTTGTAGGTTCATCATCTACTATTAAAACAACTTTGTTTCTCATACTAACTGATCCATAATTTTTTCCAATATTATTTGGGCATTTTGGTAGTCATAGTTACAAAGATGAGTATCTAACTCTTCAGCACTACTTTGACCTATAATATCTCTTATGTTTGCTAAAATACTCTCTTTTCTTTTTAATGGAATAAATATCCCTTTTTGAATATCCTTAGCTAGGAGTTTTATCTCTTTTAGTAGCTCCTCTTTTGTGCATTTTATAGGTTCACTATCATTTTTTTTTGGTTTCACTACATTTTTATTGATTGAATTTATAACTATTTCAATACTGTTTTTTAGTTTTGGTATTAACTCTTTTTTTCTTTGGTTATTTTGTGTTTCATATATCTCTTTGCTATATCTAAATACATCTACAAAAGACAAGTTTCCACTTACCCCTTTTAAGTTGTGTAATAATGCATCAAATTCTTTAGAATCTACATCAAATGTATCAAGTTCATCTGTGAAACTTTTTTTATTTTTTGCAAAACTCATAAGTGAGCTATATAATAAATCTTCAGAATCATTAAATTTACTGAGAAGTTCATCCATATCTACCCCATCAATTTGAACCATAGTTTTTGATGAGATCTTTGGTTTTAATTTTTCTTTATCAATCCTAACATCAAAATACTCTTCCACAACCTCATCTAACTTTGTTTTTACTATTGGTTTAGCAAGATGATTATTCATTCCTGCTGCTTTTGTCAACTCTTTATCTTTTTGCATAACAGCCGCGCTTAATGCAATAATTGGGATAGATGAATCAAACTTTCTTATCTCTTTAGTCGCCTCAAATCCATCCATATTTGGCATTTGCAAATCCATAAAAATAATATCATATTGATCTGTACTAGCTTTATTAACAGCTTCAATACCGTCATTAGCAATAAATACATCAAATCCTATTTTCTTTAACTTTTTACTTGCGACAATTTGATTTACCTTATTATCTTCAACAACCAACGCTTTTTTTGTTTCTTTCAATACAAATACTATAGATTCCTTATTGTCCTTAAATTGAATACTATCTGTAAAAATTACATTATACAAATCAGATGGAGTATATGGTTTTTCTAACACTTTATTAAGTTTGATTCTTTTTATTTTTAGTTGTTCTAATAACTCTTTTTTATTATTGGCTGTAACCATAAAAATATGAGGTATATCAATATTTTCATTTTTCATTTTTTCTAAAAGTGATACACCATCTAACTCTGGCATAAACCAATCAACTAAAAGATAATCAACTTTTTGTTTTTTCAAAATTTCAAATGCTTCTAATCCATTACTTGCTTTAATAGGTTTTATATTCCATGATTCAAGGATTTTTGCAAGATATTCTCTATCTATTTGACTATCGTCAATCACCATAAATACAGAATTATCAAACTCATTGGTAATGTTCAATATCTCTTCAGCATATTCTAGTTCCAAAACAAAACCAAAAACACTTCCTTCCCCTTGAACACTATGAAAAATAAGTTCTCCACCCATGAGGTCTATAAGCTGTTTTGATATAGCAAGTCCTAAACCTGTTCCCCCATATTTTTTTGTAATTGAGCTGTCCTCTTGTGCAAATGATTGGAATAACTTTGCTTGATTTTCTTTTGCTATCCCTATCCCACTATCTTTTACTTTGAACTCTAATTTAAATTTTTTATCTGTTTTTTCAAGTAAACCTATATCAACTTGAATATATCCATGTGAGGTAAACTTGATAGCATTTCCTATAAAGTTATTTAGTATTTGACTTATTCGTAAATTATCCCCTATTAAAATATGATTGATAGTTGGGTCAACTGTAAAGTTTAACTCTAACCCTTTTTGATCTATCTGGTAACCAAATAGATCAGATATATTACTGAGTGTGTCGTGTAAAAGAAACCGCTCTTTTGCAATATCTAATTTATGTGCTTCCATTTTTGAATAATCTAAAATATCATTAATAATACTCAAAAGGGATTTGGATGATTGTCTTGATTTTTCTAAATACTCTTTTTGAATATCGGTTAAAGATGTATCTAAAACAATATCTGTTAAGCCAATAATACCATTTAATGGAGTTCTTATCTCATGTGACATATTTGCTAAGAATTCTGACTTGGCTGCATTTGCTCTGTCTGCTTCTTCTCTAGCATCCAAAAGATCTTTTTCTTTATTTTTTAGTTCACTTATATCTATAATATAACCAATAAAATGAGTAATTTCCCCCTCTTTATCTCTTTGTATAACAGTATAGTCAAGTACCCATTTTGTGCGACCATCTTTTGTCATAATTCTATATGGCTTATGAATAAAAAAGTCCCCTTTAGTTTTTTTCTCTTTTTCAACCTCTTCAAAGACTTGTTTTACATCATCTTGATGTATTGTTTCAGAATAAGCAATAGCACCATTTAAAATATCTTCTTTATCATATCCTAAAAGTTTTTCAACACTATGTGACACATATTCTACACTCCAAGTGGGGTCATCTCTCCATTTAAATAAAACACTATCCCCTTTATCAAATAATGATAAAAGCGATTTTTGCTCTACAATCAGCTCACTATTAATCTCATTGAGAGTGTTGAGCATTTTTTCTTTCTCTTTTTGTTTCTCTTGTAAAAGCACTTTTTGTGTGACATCATTTAAAATAGCAATAAATCGTTTGACTTTTTTATCTTTTCCTAAAATTGGTGTTACTGATAACCCATTCCAAAAACTTGTACCATCTTTTTTATAATTCAATATTTCACATGAAAAAGGCTCCAATTTTTCAAAGCTTTCTTCTATATATAAAATAGTTTCTTTTTTTGTCTCTTCACCTTCTAGTAGATTTGGATTCTTTCCGCTTATAAATTTATCACTATATCCTGTAAGTTCTTCAAAACCTTTATTTGAATAGATCACTCTATATTCTTCATCAAGAATCAAAACTCCTTGTGAAATATTAAACAATGCTTCATCTTTAAATACTTCTATCTCTTGTTGCCTTTTTAATATATATGCTATTAAAAATGTTATCAGCAATCCTAAAGTAGTAAAAACAAATGCGTTGGTTGTATAATGTGCATAATAACCCAATAAAATACTTATGGAAACACCAAAAGTCAGTGTTAATATATAAATATACCTATATAGTGTAGTGTTTTTCAATTTTTGTCCTCTAACTTTTTATCATTGATTTGATAAGTATTGATTATATCTTAATTCAATATCATCTACCTAAACTAAATTATTAATATAAATTTTTTGATTATATTAGTTCATTTTTACACATTCTAAAAATTTTAATAAATTTAAAAAGTATATATTTAGGTATGATTTTACCTTAATTTCTTAAATTACTAGAAATTTATTATATATTTTATGTTACGATAATTCCCTTTATTTTTGTTACTTTTTTACTATATGAATATCGATATATACTATCTTTAACCATTTATTTAAAGAGAAATGTTAAATAATAACTTATTGCTTTTGTTACGAAAAGATACACTATTTTTTTCTTTTTTCTTTTTTTTAGGAGTTACCGAAATACTCATATAGCCTTTATATACTCATCTCATTAAGCCATATTAAATAAATATTAAATTATTTTATTAATATTTATATTTTATTTACTCCCTTTGCTAATTGTGTATAAATATGAACGAATTTTAGAGGAGAAGACATATGAAAGAAGAATTGGTAGATAGGATTGAAAACAATCCAAAATATCAGGAACTCGTATCCAAAAGAACAGGTTTGGGTTTGAAGTTAGGTGCATTTGTACTAGTAATGTTTTATGCATTTATTTTAACAATCGCTTTTAATAAAGAGGTTTTAGCAACAAAAATGGGTGATGGTTTGACAACTATAGCATTTCCTATTGCTTTAGGAATTTTAATTATAAGTTTTTTAACTACACTTATTTATGTAAGAAAAGCAAATGGTGAGTTTGAAGACTTAACTAACGATATCAAAGATGATGTAAAGGATCTGTTATAATGTTTAAAATTTTAGCACTTATCTCAATTTTTGCACTATCAGCATTTGCAGCTGGTGACGCAACATTTGAGGCAGTAAAAAGAGAGCTTAATATCCCTGCGATTATTATGTTTTTTGTATTTATCGTTGGTACACTAGGTATCACATACTGGGCAGCAAGAAAAACAAAATCTGCGTCAGATTTCTATACAGCTGGTGGAGGAATCACTGGATTTCAAAATGGTCTTGCTATTGCTGGTGATTATATGTCAGCTGCTGCATTCCTTGGGGTATCTGGTCTTATTTACTTAAAAGGGTATGATGGTGTTATTTATGCTGTATCATTCTTAGTTGGTTGGCCTATTATTTTATTTTTTATGGCTGAAAAATTAAGAAACTTAGGTAAATTTACATTTGCTGATATCGCTGCATATAGACTGGGTCAAAAAGAGATCAGAACTCTTGCTGCATTTGGTTCTTTATCTGTTGTTGTTTTATATCTGATTGCACAAATGGTTGGAGCTGGTAAACTTATCCAAGTACTCTTTGGTATGGAGTATGAATTTGCTGTAATGCTTGTTGGTGTTATGATGATTATTTATGTAACATTTGGTGGTATGCTTGCTACTACATGGGTTCAGATTATTAAAGCTTGTTTACTCCTTTCTGGTGTATCATTTATGGCTATTATGGTTTTATACCATTTTGACTTCTCATTTGAATCTTTAGCTGTTCAAGCTGTTGAAAATCATAAAGACTCAGAATCTATTTTAGCACCAGGTGGATTTATATCTGATCCTGTATCTGCTATTTCATTAGGTATGGCACTTATGTTAGGAACAGCTGGTTTACCACATGTTCTTATGAGATTCTTTACAGTTGGTAATGCTAAAGAAGCTAGAAAATCTGTTGTGTATGCTACTGGTTTTGTTGGTTACTTCTGGGTTATTATTACTATTGTTGGTTTTGGTGCTATTGCATTCTTAAACTCTGCAGATGGTGCACAATACTTTACTGATGGTAAACTATTTGGTGGAAATAATATGGCTTCAATTCACTTATCACATATGTTAGGTGGGAATGCATTCTTAGGATTTATTTCAGCGGTTGCTTTTGCTACTATTTTAGCTGTTGTTTCTGGACTTACACTTGCTGGTGCTTCTGCGATATCTCATGATATTTATGCAAATGTTATCAACCCGAATGCTACAGATGCACAAGTTGTAAGACTTTCAAAAATCACTGTAATTGTTGTAGGTATCATAGGTGTTATTTTTGGTATTGCTTTTGAGCAACAAAATATTGCTTATATGGTTGGTTTGGCTTTTGCTATTGCAGCGTCTGCTAACTTCCCTATTTTATTCTTATCTATTTACTGGAGAGGTTTAACAACAAGAGGTGCATTTATTGGTGGATTTATTGGACTAATTACTGCTGTTACTCTTGTAATCATTGGACCAATTGTTTGGGTACAAATTTTAGGAAATGCTGAAGCAATTTTCCCATATAAATATCCAGCATTATTCTCAGTAACAACTGCTTTTGTTGCAATTTGGTTTTTCTCAAAAACTGATAACTCTCAAAGAGCTAAAGATGAAAGAGAAAAATTTAGAGCTCAAAATGTTCGAGCAAATACAGGTATTGGTGCAGACGGAGCAGTTGCTCACTAATACGCTAAAACTAAAGAGAACTTCTCTTTAGTTTTAACTTTTATACTTATTTAATTTTTAAGAATTTAATCTTTCCCAAGCTTCACTTAAACTTTTTACTCTTTGTGCAAATACTAAATAAAGTGCAATATTAAATTTTGCTAATTGAATAATTTCAGAACTTGGATTTTTTACAATTTCAAGAGCTTCTTCAAGTGAGATATTTTCATATACTTTATCATAACCAATACCAAAATCTTTTAAACTAAATGACTGTTCTACAATCCCATCATCTGTTTTTTGCCAATATTTACCATCTTTAAAAACTTCAGGACTCCCTTCACTTGCTTTGACTACAAGTACATTTTTGTAATACTGCTCAAACATCACTAAATATTTTTCTACATACGGTTTATGAAAAGCTGTTGTTACTCCATATTCACTTTGTGCAGGATTTAAAAGTTTTTCAACAGTATTAAATGCTGTTCTCAAACCTAGTTCATGTCGTAGAGTGGTAAGTTTACTTAACTTTGGTAAATACTCTGCTCTATCTAAAAGATGAACATATTTTTCAAAGACAAAATGCTTCCCTATCTCTTTTGCAGTGATACCATTTTTTGCAGGCTGTAAAAGATCTGTAGATATAACTAGTTTTAACTCTTGTATATCAGTATTTTTTTCAAAAAAATCTTGTAAAATCTTTTCATACAATGGAAACAAAAAAGGGTTATTTGTTCTTCCATCAAACGAATACCCTAACTCTAGCGAGTTCTCTATCTTTTGAAATTGCATACATTTTCTTAAAGCTTTAATACACCCTTTTAGTTCATCATTTGTTTCTAGTTTTGTTCTCCACCCAATTAAAAAAGCACCTATTTGAGAAGGGGTAACTTTATTTTCAAGAATTAAAGAGATAGCATCTTCTATCTCCTCTTGTGTTAATTCTCTATTTCCTTTTATACCTGTCCCAACAGCTTTTATATATTTTTTAAAATTCATCTTTTTCCTTTTTTTTCTAATCGTTTTAAATCTACACTAATAATGCAACCTGATACCCAATATACGCTAGTACATAAGCAACTATTGTAGTAAAAAAGAAAAGATATACAGCATATTTAAATCCACCCGCTTCTCGTGCAAATACAATCGTTGCAGCCAAACAAGGTAAATATGTCATCATAATAATGATAAATGCTACAGCAGATGCAAATGGTATATGCTCATGTAGTCTTTCGATAAGACTTGAACTTTCTTCATCTACATCACTCCCCAATGAATACAATACACCAAGAGTAGATACAACAACTTCTTTTGCTGCAAGTCCAGTTTGTAAAGCAACTGCCATTTTCCAATCCATCCCTAAGGGTTCGAAAATAGGCTCTATAAACTTACCTATTTTTCCTAAATAACTTTGCTCTAAAAGCATTTGATTTAATTCATTTGACAATATATTTTTTTCTTCTATATTGGTGCTTTGTTCTATTTTTGTTTCATACTTTATATTAAGTGTATCGCTATGAGGATAGTTACTTAAAAACCAAATCAGCATCGAAGCAGCTGCTATAAAAGTACCTGCTTTTTTTAAGTACATCCAAGTTTTTGACTTTACTGTATGCCAAATTAAAACAACAGAAGGGAGTCTATATTTAGGCATCTCCATTACAAAAGGTTCACTTTCACCCTTAAAAGCAGTCATTTTTAGTAATTTTGCCATAAGTATTCCTATAATTGCACCACTTATATAAATAATAAATAAGATATTTCCTGAAGATTCAGGGGAGAAAAACGCTCCTACAAACAATACATATACAGGAAGTCGTGCTCCACAACTCATAAACCCAATGATAAATAAAGTGAGTAATCTATCTCTATCATTTTTAAGTATCCTAGCACTCATATAAGCAGGAATAGAACAACCAAATCCAGTAACTAAAGGGATAAAAGATTGTCCATGTAAACCAAACTTATGAAAAAAACCATCTAAAAGATATGCTATTCTTGACATATACCCAGTACTTTCAAGTAAAGCAATTCCTATAAAAAGGATAATAATATTGGGTATAAATAATACAACAGCCCCAACCCCTGCAATCAATCCATCTACAACAAGTGAACGAATATCTTGATTTGATATACTCTCTCCTACAGTATTTCCAAGCCATCCAAAAAATCCATCTATCCAGTCCATAGGGATAGAACCAATTTCAAAAGTTAATTGGAACAATCCCCACATCAAAAATAAAAAAATAGGAATACCAAAAAAAGGATGAATAAGAATATTATCTATTTTTTGTGTTGTTGTCAGTTTTGCAGGGTCTATGTTATTTATTTTTACTGTTTCTGTTAAGACACCTTGGTTAAAAGCCATAAATTCTTCTGCAAAAATATCTATCATTGCTTCTTCATCATGGTGCATTTTGATATGATTGATTGCCTCTAATAAAATAGGTTGTAAAGTTATCCAAATAGGTTCATCAAGCAACATTCTATATGTTTCTTTCTCTTCACTAATTAAATTTATAGCAATTTTTCTATATGATAACTCTGATTGAAACTTATTTTCACTTAAGTGTGTTTCTATGTTGAGTATCTCTTCCTCAATAGCTTCACTAAATACAAGTTTTGTTTCTTTTCTTGGGTTTTCATAAGTATGTACAATATTGTACAATAATTTATCAATCCCTTTTTTCGTTACTGCCGATGTTTTTATAGCACTTACGCCTAAGAGTTCTGTCATATAATTTGCATTGATTTCTATATTTTCTTTTTTTGCTTCATCTGACATATTTAAAGCCACTAACATCTTTTTTTCTAAGTTTAATAGTTCAGAAGTGAGCTGTAAATTTCTTTCTAAATTTGTAGAGTCTACAACATTTAAAATTAAATCATATTCTTCATTTTGTAAAAAGTCACTTGTAACTTTCTCTTCAATAGAATAGTTTGTTAACATATAAGTACCAGGAAGGTCTACGATAGTGATTTTATAATCTTTATATTGAAAAATTATCTCTTTTTTTTCTACAGTAACACCTGAAAAATTCCCTACATGTAATGTAGTATCCCCAAGTGCATTTGTAAGCATACTTTTCCCAACATTTGGTTGTCCGACAAGCGCTATTTTAATTTGTTTCATATTCTTCCACTTCTATTTTCATAGCTTCCTCTTTTCGCAAAGCAATAGTCATTTTTCCAACTTGTATCTCGTATGTTGCACGAAGTTTTGTGGAAGCAAGATATTTGATTTGAATCCCTTTGAGTATTCCAAAAGATATAAGTCTTTGGCGTAAAGCGCCTGTAGTATGTAATTTTTTTACAAGATAAGATTTGTTTATTTCACAATCTATAATAGTTTTACCCATTATCACATCCTTTATAAATATAGGTAATCATAGTGGATTTTTGCTTGAAATCTACTAAATGTGATAATTAGTATCAATTTATAAAGCTTTAAGAGTAGTTCAACTATTATATTGATAATCATTATTAATATATAGAAGGATTTTTAAATTATGGATACTATTTTTTTAGCTGTTATCACTTTAGGTGCAATATATTTCTTATATAAAAAATTATTTAAAAACAATGGTTGTGGAGGTGGTTGTAATTGTGGCAAGAAATAAAATCATTGAGATAAAAAACTTGTCTCACAATTATGGAAAACATCCTATATATCAAAACTTAAATTTAGATATATACAAAGGGAGTATTTTTGGACTATTAGGGAAAAATGGCGTTGGTAAATCTACTTTGATAAATATATTGATGGGATATATAAAACCCACTCAAGGTGAGTGTTTGATATTTTCTGAATCTTCTTATAATCTTTCTGCAAATAGTAAAAAAAAAATAGCTTTGCTACATGAGGGTTTCATAACTTATGATTATATGACTATTGAACAAATAGAGAAATTCTTTGCACCATTTTATCAACTTTGGAACAAAAAAATTTTTTATGAACTAGTTGATTTGATGGGATTGCATTATACACAAAAAATAAACTCTTTATCGTTTGGACAAAAATCACAAGTTGTACTAGGATGTTTATTTGCACAAAATGCAGAACTACTAATACTAGATGACTACTCAATGGGGTTAGATGCTGGATATAGAAGACTTTTTATAGATTATTTAAAAGAGTATATAAACAACACAGATAAAACAGTACTTATCACTTCACATGTGATGAGTGACTTAGAAAAACTGATTGACGATATGGTTATTGTACAAAAAGGTGGCATCATTCACAAAGATACTATGCAAAATTTCAATAAAAACAGCACAACAAATTTTGAAGATAACTTCTTAAATTTTGTTGGAAAATATTAGGGGTGTGATATGTTTGTAGAGATTTTAAAAAAAGAGTGGATCAAGCTTAAATTTTATATCATCATTTTACTATCTATTATTATATCATCCCTCTTTTATTTTAACTTCAATCTTGATTTTGCATTTAGAACAATTGAACCAGAATCTATGATGTGGTATAAATTTGCACACCTCAAAGATAAACCCTATTTTTATCTCTCTTATCTATTTATTCTCATTGGAGTTATCATCTCTTTTGCACAGTTTTTACCAGAGCGAATTCAAAACAGAGTAAAAGTGATGATCCATTTGCCTTTGGAGTTGAACATAAGTTTACTCTATCATTTGATAATAGGTGCTTTAACAATTTTTGTTTTGACCACTATATTAGCTATACCTCTATTACTAATTTTGGTACAACATTACCCAGACTTGATAGTACAGGTTGCTTTTAAAGATACTCTTGCGTATAGTTTTATAGCAATTGTTGTTTATATCTCTTTATCTGCTACTATTTTAGAAAAAAACCTCATTGTTTCTTTTTTCAAACTTCTATTTACTCTTTTTTTCATTGGGTTATTTTTAAAAAACCAATATCTCTCTTATGATATTTTGTGGTTAGCTATCATTATTATTGTTTTTTTTCTAGCACTAGATAGTTTATACAGTATTAAACAACAAAGGATAACTTCAAAAATATATCTAAGTTCCTTAGTTCTTATATTTATTGTGATGCTATTTATAAATTTTGAACAATACAAAAAAAAATATACTCATGAGTTCAACAACTATTATATATTTTATTCTAACATAATCGATGATTTTGTTTATCAAAAAAATTTCGGACAACACCAATTTGAGTATGCAGTTCAAAATAAAAACAAATTTGATAGACTCACTTATGAATCATACTTACCTTTTGTGTACTGGAAAAACTTAGATATACAAAAGAAACTTCCATTAACTATAAAAGAAAAAACTTTTACAAAACAACAGATTAAAAATTCACGACTAGGTTTTAGTTATCATCCAAAGTTACTCAAGCCATTGGAGGTTGAACTCTATGCCTTGCTTAATCCTCAAACTACAAAAGGGATGATACCTTTTCCAGAAGAGGCATTTGCTATTACTAAAAAAGGTGCTGTAGTTTATACTTATGATACTAAAACTGCACATAATCAAACTAAAAATCTCAATGTACAACTAGAAAAACTTAACTTTCAGTTTCCAGCTTTAAATATTTGGGGAAAATCTACAAATATGAAACCATTTGATAAGGGATATCTAGTAAAAGACAGCAAACAAGAGCTTTACAATATTCAAAAAGCTAACGATACCATTTGGGTGTCAACTATACAGTATCCAAAAGATATAGAGATAGCATATATAAAAATTTCAGAAAATAAACAAAAAAAACTTTTAGGATATGCCATAGATACAAAAAGCAATTTTTATCTTCTTGACTGGAATTTTAAATTTATTAAACTAGATTTACCGAAGTTTGACTATAAAAATATGAAACTCAAACTTATCTCAAACCCAATCAATTATCTTATTAGATACGATAATCATGAAGACTATTATGCAGTTGTTTTTGATAAAGAGTTCAAAAAAATAGATGAGATTATAATAGAAAAAAACAATTAATGATAATTATTATCAATTTTAAGAAAAAACAAAGTCTTTTTCTTATATTATTATGATAATAATTATTAAAATTAGTATTAAAGGGTTCTAAATGCAACTAGAAGGGTTAAATTTAAGATTAGATTCTATGAATCAAGGTCAAAAAGTTAAAGTAGTAAAAATTCATACAAAAGGAAAACTTATGCACAAGCTACTAGATATGGGCTTTGTTAATGGTTCAGATATAGAAATAGTACGAGAAGCACCTCTTTTTGATCCAATGGAATTAAAAATCCATAACTACAATATAAGCTTACGAAAAAGTGAAGCAAATTTGATTGAAGTAATCGCTTTATGAATAAAATTAAAGTAGCCCTAGCTGGTCAACCAAATTGTGGAAAATCCACAATTTTTAATATGGTAAGTGGCATAGACCAACATATAGCAAACTATCCAGGTGTAACTGTAGATAAAAAAGTAGGTTTTTTCAAGTACAACAAGCAAAAAATAGAGATGGTTGATTTACCTGGGACTTATTCTTTTAGTTCCTATTCACTAGAAGAAAGAGTTGCAAAAGAGTTTATCATAGATGAAAATCCAGATGTCATTGTAAATGTGGTGGATGCCTCAAATATAAAAAGAAATCTCTATCTTACTTTCCAACTTCTAGAGATAGGGATGCCTGTTATTGTTGTCCTGAATATGATGGATGTAGCTAAAAGACGAGGTATGGATATAGATAGCCAAAAAATATCCAAAATGCTTGGTTGTCCAGTTATTGAAGCTAGTGGTGCTAAAGGTATTGGGGGTGAAAAGATTATGAAAACAATCGTCGAAACTGCCAATGCAAAAAGTTATTATGAAGAGTTCAAAATAAACTATGAAGAGTTAGAACCGCATATAAATATTATAGAAAATACGATTCAAGATACAACATCTTCATTAAACAAAAGATGGATGGCAATAAAAGTTTTAGAGGGTGATACAACTATTATTAGCCATTTAAAACAAGAATATCATGATATAGAGACTTTAGCCAAGGAACAAGAAGATAAATTTCACTCCATTTATGACAAAGATAGTGTTTCATTTCTAGCAACATTTAGATACGATAGTGCAGATATAATCTATCACAAATCTGTCAAAGAGAACAATAAAGGGAAAGAAACACTTACAGATAAAGCTGACAAAATAATTCTTAATAGATTTTTAGCATTGCCTATTTTATTTGCTATTATGTTTTTGGTTTATGAACTCTCAATTGTTTATGGATACAAACTCACAGATTATACTTGGCCACTTTTAGCTGCTTTTAAAAACTTTGTTATTGATCTTATGCCAAAGGCTTATTTTACAGAGGTTCCACTTATTACTGATTTTGCTATATGGATGGTTAATAGTGCCAATGCTTTAGCAAACTATATTCCTATTTTCTTTATACTTTTTGCGCTTATTGCTATTATGGAAGATGTTGGATATATGCCTAGAATGGCTTTTATTCTTGATAGGATTTTCAAAAAATTTGGGCTTCATGGACAGTCAACGCTCCCCCTAGTTTTAGGCGGTGCAATGGTTGGAGGATGTGCCGTTCCAGGAGTTATGGCGACAAAAGGTATAGCAGATGACCGTGCAAGAATGGCAACAATACTAACAGTACCATATATGAATTGTTTAGCAAAAGTACCTTTTTATACTTTACTCTTAGGAGCATTTTTTAAACCTGATATGGCACTAATGATGTTTTTTATATCTACAGTTACTGTTTTTATAGCTTTAATTGTTGCAAAAATATTAACATCAAGTGTTCTAAAAACAAGAGAAACAGCACCTTTTGTAATGGAGCTTCCCCCTTATCATGTTCCAACATTCAAAGGGGTAATTATAAGAGCATTTCAAAGAGTTTGGGTATACATCTATAAAGTTATTACAATTGTTTTAGCTGTTGCCATTATTCTTTTTGCTATGTTGCAATTTCCAGGACTTAGTGAAGATGCTGAGGCAAAATACAATCTACAAGCAACAAAAGCCTTAGAAAAATTTAACGCAAAAGCACAAAAATCAACTTACTATGCACTAGTAGATACAAAAGATGAGATAGCAGAACTTCTTAACTATTACGATGGTTATAAAGCCAAAAGAATGGCAACTACTTCTAAAGATGGAGCTTTAGCCATTGATAATAAATATAAACAAATAAATGAAAGCTATTTTAAATTTATCAAGCCTAGAAGTGATAAAGAAGCTCGAAAAATAAATAGAATTTTAAGAAAATTATCAAAAGATAGAAATAGAATTTTAAGAAATATGAAAAATGAAAAAGTAGAAAATTCACTTTTAGGAATGGCAGGAAAATCTATTGAACCACTTACACAATATGCTGGATTTGATTGGAAAATAAATGTTGCTTTTTTAAGTTCATTTGCAGCTAGAGAAAGTGCCGTGGCTACTTTGGGTAGTTTATATGAGAACAATAAAGCGGATAATACAAGAGCCGAAGAAGCTATGGCACAAAATAGTGGCTACACTCCTTTACATGCTGCTGCTATTATTATTTTTATGATACTTACTCCACCTTGTATAGCTACTATGATTGTAGTAAAAATGCAAACTCATAGTTACAAATGGATGTTATTTGCTATATTTTTCCCTGTTACTTTAGGAGTAATTATCTCATCTACACTTTTTACACTAGGTACTGCTTACGAGTTAACAGGTGTTGAAGCGATGACTTACTTTTATTTCATCGTAGTTTTTATAGCCTTAGCTTTAGGACTTTATCCTGATAAAACAATAAATTGGAGAGGTGGGCTCAAAATACCATCTAAGGCAAAAGGACAATACAATGTCTATTCAAAATCTTTGAAAGGGGGAAAATAAGATGATAAAAAGTTTATTATTAAGCATAACACTTGCTTCTACTTCGCTTTTTGCTCATACAGCTATTATGTCTTGCTTTGACAATGGTGATGGTACTATCACTTGTGAAGGTGGATTTAGTGATGGAAGTAGTGCAAGTGGAGTGAAGTTTAGAGTTGAACAAAATGATAAAGCTGTCTTTGAAGCTAAAATGAGTGAAGATAGTGAAGTGACATTTAATAAACCAGTTGGTAATTACAATGCTGTTTTTGATGCTGGAGAAGGTCATGCTGTTTATATCAAAGGTTCGGATATAACTGAATAAAACTAAAGACTATAGTGTTAAGTGTTTTGTTTTGAAACTTTCAAAATTGAACACTTAACTTTTTTTTCACTCTCAAATATGATAGTGATTATTACAATTAAATTAAAAGGGATAAAAATGACAAAAAGAATTTTAACTTCAATAGCAGCATCTGCTGTACTAGCAACATCAGCATTAGCACACTTTCAGATGGTATACACACCAAATACAGCCCTAACAAAAGGAAAAACAATAGAGTTTAAACATGTATTTACGCATCCGTTCGCAGATGAACATACTATGGATATGGCAGGAGTTGAAGAGTTTTATGTAATAAATAAGAAAAAAAAGACTGATCTTAAAAAAACATTAAAACCTATCACTTTTAAAGGGCATCATAATAGTGGAAAAGCTTATACAAGTAAATACAAAGCTAGAAAAATGGGAGATCATGTTTTTATAATGAAACCAGCTCCATATTATGAAGCAAATGAAGATGCATATATACAACAAATTACAAAATCGATGGTAAATGTTGCAGGTACACCTACAAACTGGGATGCTGAACTTGGGTTAAAAGCCGAAATCGTACCTTTAACAAA
>Ga0193963_1000444_pt1 | contig 22028 bp, 23 predicted proteins | sample FB_6_MG_FD_140359 | JGI IMG/M metagenome (GOLD analysis project Ga0193963, IMG submission 140359) | Microbial mat bacterial communities from the Broadkill River, Lewes, Delaware, United States - FB_6_MG | ecosystem: Environmental > Aquatic > Freshwater > River > Microbial mats | place: USA...
TCCTTTTAGCATAACTATATCTAAGGGATCTTTTGAGGACAGATTTCTAGTACAGTTGTTTTCGAATCCCCAGCATATGCATGCTGCGATTACAAATAAAGAGCCTGAAGAAAATTTCAAACTACTTATATCGTCTACACTTAATATTATACTTGCTATAGTTACAAGTGCTATGGATATCCATAATTTTTTAGAAATATGTTCTTTGAAAATCATCATGGCTATGATTGAAGTTGCTACAATTTCGAAATTATTGAGCAGTGATACATTTGCAGCTGAAGCACTTGATAGTCCAAGCATAAGAAAAATGGGAGCTAAAATATCCAAGATAATCATGGCTAAGATATTTGGTAAATCAGATTTGCTCAAACTTTCCTCTGTATTTTTATTTGATTTTATTCTAAATAATTTAATTATAATCATACCAATACCAGCTCCTAAGTATAATAAACCTGCGAGCATGGTTGGTGGAATAAATTCTAACAATAATTTGGAGAAAGGTGCATTTATTGCATATAATAAGGCAGCCAAAATTGCGAAAAAGATGGGTCCTTTTTTACTTTTTGAGTTTTCATTTATTTTTTGCATAATTTTTACTTTATAAAACTATCAATAGCTGAGTTTAATTTATCAATAGTTTCTTGATCGTCATTTAATATAGCTTCATAAATGCATGAGTTTATGTGTTCTTTTAATATTAATTTTCCAGTGTTATTTATGGCTGACCTAACTGCTGCTATTTGAATTAAAACATCGGAGCAGTCTTTATCTTCCTCAACCATAGTTTTAACAGATTGCAAATGACCTATAGCTCTAGATAGTCTGTTTACTACAGCTTTTTTGTTTTCTGGTGAATGTTTGTGTGAATGAGTTTCATTAGTATTCATAGTTTCCTCCTTAACCCCCTATGGGGGATGTGAATAGTATAGCATTTCTGTAAAAGTGTGTCAATGTATTTTGGTTTTATAGAAATAAATTCAAAGTAACTTGACACCATTTTTGTAAACTAATATTCTTTACTTTTTTTTATATTTGTGATAGTATCATATGTGTATGGATTAATATAGAAAGTTGAGGAAAACATATGACAAAATATAAATATATATATGGACCAGTTCCATCTAGAAGATTAGGTAGTTCACTTGGAATTAGTCCTATACCAGAGAAGACTTGTAATTATAGTTGTGTATATTGTCAGTTAGGTAGAACTGATAAATTAGTCAATAAAAGAAGTGAATTTTTTAAATTAGAAGATATAATAGCAGAATTAAAAGCTTATGATTGGAAAAGTGCAAATGTTGATGTAATAACTATAGTTGGAGAAGGAGAGCCTACTTTATATTCAAAATTAGGTGAACTGATTGAAGAGACCAAAAAGATAACAAATAAAACAGTTGCTGTTATAACGAACGGAGCGCTTATGAGTGATCCTGATGTTAGAAGTGAACTTATGTGTGCAGATATTGTTTTGCCATCTATAGATGCTTATAATGATGAAATTTTTAGGAAAATAGATAGACCGTATGGTAAGTTGAACTTCGATGAAATATCGGAAGGTCTTCGTATATTTTCTGAGGAATATAAGGGTCAACTTATGATTGAAATTATGCTAGTGGATGAAATGAATAATTCTGAAAAAGATATAGAAGGTTTCAAAAAATATTTAGCTAGTATTAATTATGATAAATTATACATAAATACTCCAGTAAGACCACCTGCAGAAGCAAATATTAGAGCAGTAGATAAAGATAGCATAAAATATGCAGTAGATGAATTAGTTGGAATTTCAATAGATATGTTAGCATCAGGAGATTTCTTTAGTGATACAGAAGATACATATGAGGCTGTACTTAGCATAACTAGTAGACATCCTATGAGTCAATTTGAATTAAAAGGATTTTTAGATTCTAGAAAATTAGAAGAAAAAGAATTAGCTGATATTTATGCAAAAATGGAAACTGATGATAGAGTAAATATTATAGATTACAAGGGAATCAAAACATATAGAAGTAGAAAAGAAATATAATATATTATAAGATAAAAGCTGTAACAATTAAATTGTTACAGCTTTTTAATATCCCTAATTAAGCTAAATATATTTTTCTTTGTTTTTTCATCAAGTTTATGATAATTATTCAATAATATTTTATCAGATATCATGTCGTTTTGATTATAATTAGTGATGTCTTCTGAGACTGAGTCATTGTAATTATGACCAATTAAATAATCCACTGAAACTTCAAAAAAGTCTGATATTTTCTTTAATGTTTCTATATCTGGTTCTATATTGTGATTTTCGTATTTATTTATAGATTGTTGACTAACACCAACCATGTTACCTAATTCACTTTGAGTAACACCTGATAATTGTCTTAACTTTGATAAATTATGTAGCATAAATTCTCCTAACATGTATATATTATACTCATAGTTTATCAATTTTATAAGTAATAATAAAACACTCATAGTTAGTTAGGCTAAACAATTTTAGATTGTTAAACTCTGTTTATAAGTTTTCAGAAGTGTTTTAGTAACTGAAAAATGATAGTATGTTACTTTGTCAAAATTCTATTTAGACATTTTTTCAAATTGATCTATTTTATTTACAATTTTATCAAGAGATTTTTTCCAAAATTCTTTGCTTTCACAATCTATATCTACAATTTTACAAACATCTTTTATAGACATTTTTCCAGTTGCCTTAAGTAATTTATTGTAGTCTTGAGTAAATAATTCGCCCTTTTCTTCGTATATTGCATGTAATCCTAAAGAGAATAGCAAACCAAATGCATATGGAAAATTATAAAAATTTCTGCTAGCGTAATAATAGTGGACTTTATTTAACCACATGTAAGGATTAAATGTTTTTTCATCGATACTATCGCCGTATGCTTTCTTTTGAGATTTTAACATTATTTCATTTATTTCTTCAACAGATAATTGATGATCTTTTCTTATCTCGAAAAACTCTTTTTCAAAATAAAATCTCGATAATATATCTACTGTAACCTGTGTAGGACTAAGTATTGAAAAATCTAGAAAGGATAACATATTATCAGCATCTATTTTATTTATCAAATTTTGTTTTAATATTTCTTCACAGAATGTAGATGCTGTTTCTGCTAAAGGCATAGGATAGCTGCAATTGAAAACAGATTCGCTTGCTAATTGCTTTCCATGAAATCCATGACCTAATTCATGTGCTAAAGTATTTATATCTTTGAAGTTTCCATTGAAATTTGTTAGAACTCTAGATTCACCTATTGCATGACAAGATGAGCAAAAAGCTCCGCTTCTTTTTCCTACCCTTGGTAAAAAGTCAACCCATTCTTCTTTAAAAGCATTATCAGCAAAATCGCCTAATTCGTTGCTAAAAGTATGGTATGCTTCGATAACTTCTTTTTTTGCTTCTTCTATAGTGAATTTCATAGTTGAATTTCCAACAGTACTAGCAATTTCATAAAAAGGTAATCCATTCTCATAACCTAAAATATCAGCTTTGATTTTATAGTATTTTCTCAGTTTTGGAAGATATTCTTCTATACTTTCTATTAATGCATTTAAAGTTTTTTCGCTCATTCTGCAATTTTTAAGTGTCATATCTAAAGGAGATGCGTAACTTCTAGCGTTTGCAACAGTTATAACTTCACCTTTGATATTATTCAAACATTCTGATGATATAGTTGCATGGTTTTTATAAGCCTCACATTCTGCCAAAAATCTAGAATACTTTTCATCTTTAGATTTAGCTTTTGGAAGTTGAGATTTAGCAGTTACAGGTATTTCTATAGTTTTTCCATCTATTTCAACTTTCATAGTAGCATTTGCTGCTGTGTTTCCTTGTAGTCTCGACCAGGCAGAAGAACCAGTAATTTGCATATTTGATAGTAAAATTTCTTCAGCATCCGAAAGAGCATAATCTTCTTTAGATATAATTTCTTTTAAGTAAAATTCGTGGTTTTTTAGTAAATCGCTAGAATTAATAATATTATCTATTTCCTCTGGAGTAAATTCAAGCAAGTATTTTTTGAATGATAATTTTGCTGGGTTAAATAAATTTCTCAAATTAGCAACTTTACCTTGATATGCTACAGCTGTTGAATTTTTAGAATTTTCAGATATTTTCAGTGAGCAAAATACAGATAATCTAATAATTTTATCAGTAATTTTACAAGTGCTAGAAATATAATTTTCTATTTTTGTAATTGCGTCAGATTTCGACTTAAAATCTATCTGTGTATTGGCGTTGATTTTTGCAGATAAATCATTTAGAAATTTGATGTCATTAAGGAATTCTTCCGACTCAAATCCCTTATAAATTTTGTTTAAATTCCATGTGTTTTCCATAGTTCCTCCTAAATTTTATTGCATGTATATTTTAACATATTAACAAACTTTAGTCCATATTTTACCATGCCTTTTTGAAGAAAAAAGACAAAATATGATAATTAGTTAAAGTTTGACATAAAGTGACTTTAAGTTTATACTATGAAGTAACAATTAAAGTAAATATAATTTAATATGAGTTATAATTTGCTTATTAAGTATAGGAGACTAAAATGAAAATAAATATAAATAGACCAAGTGATATAAATAACCGTCTTGAAAAAGAAATTGAAGTATATAATATTTTAAATAAATTGGACATAGATTTCGAAAGAATAGATCATAAAGCGGTTTCTTCAATGGAAGAATTTGATGATATTGATAATATGTTTGGTATAAAAATGTGTAAAAATTTATTTTTAACAACAGCTAATAAGAAGAATTTTTATCTATTATTAATGCCAGGAGATAAAAAATTTGTAACTAAAGAATTTTCAAAAATGGTAGGGTCGAGTAGATTATCTTTTGCAAAGGAAGATATGATGAAAGAATATTTAAATACAACTCCAGGTTCTGCGAGTGTACTTGGATTGATGAATGATCATAATAAAGTAGTACATTTAGTAATGGATTTAGAAATTTATAATAGTGAATATATTGGCTGTCATCCTTTGGTGAATACATCCAGTTTGAAAATTAAAACATCAGATATTATAGAAAAATTTTTAAAAGAAACCGGACATGAAATTACAGTTGTAGATATAAATAAACCTGAGCTATAAGCTCAGGTTTTGTGATTTATGAATTTGTTCTATTAAGTTGTATATATTTGATTGTATATCTTTCGGTAACTTCTTGTATTTAACGAGTAAATTGTTATTATTTATATTTTCATCTTTTAAATTATTTGTAATACTATCTAAGTGTGATGATTTATTATTATAAAATCTATCGTTTTTTACAATTGTGTCTATACTTACACCAAAAATTTCAGACATTTTTTTCAATGTTGAAATATCAGGTTCTGATTCGGAATTTTCATATTGATGTATAGCCTGTTGGCTAACAGTAAGTAATTTGCCGAGTTGTCTTTGAGTTAAACCTAATTTGTTTCGTAAAGTTTTAATTCTATTCATACAAAATTCTCCCACTTTTTTTAAAATTTACACTAACAATTATAATATACATATACATTATAACAAGTATTAGTTTAAATTTACAACACTGTTTTTTAATATTTATATACAATCATAGGTTGTTTTCAATAGATTTCCATGATTGAACAAGAGCAAGTATTTTAGAGTCAATTAGTTCTAATGGTATTTTGTTATAGTAAAATATTAAACTCGTTTTTCCTATCTTTGAAATATCTTCGTTATATATAAGTTTTAAACCTAATTTCCTACCTTCGTTTATTAATTTGATAGGTGAAATCTTTGTTACTATAGATATATTCATTGAAAGACCTGAATATTCTCCAGTTAGTATATATGAATTAGGGGCATGATTTTTAAATGCTTCTATGGCTTTTCTTTGTTTTTTACCATATAGAGCTCGTATTTTTTTTATTCCTTTTTGATATTCTCCTTCATTCATAAATATTGCTAATGCTAATTGTTCTGTTTTAGAACAGGTTTGATTAAATTTGAATTTTATTGATTTCCATTTTTCACATAATTCATCTGGTAAAATCATATAGCTTATTTTTATAGATGAAAATAGTGTGCTTGAAAAAGAACCGAGATAAATTATTCTATCTGTTTTATTACCAAGGGCATGTAAAGAAGGTACGGGGTTTCCTATATATCTGAGTTCACTATCATAATCATCTTCTATGATGTAACTTTGATTTTTTCTAGCCCATTCTATCATTTTCAATCTATTGGCAATAGGCATAAAAGCACCAGTAGGAAATTGATTAGATGGATTGATGTAAGAAGCAGATTTTATATTGGTGGGTAGTAAATCAATATTAATACCTTCATCAATTACGGGAACATAATTAAGGATAAAACCCCTTTCTTTAAAAATATTTATTACATGTTTATAACCAGGATCTTCGACAGATATATTTTCAATATCTATGAGTTTTAGCAATGAACAAATTAACGAGGTTATAGTTTGAGTTCCAGCTGCGATAACTATATTATCTGGGCTACAATTAACTCCTCTAGATTGAAAAACATATTTAGATATCTCATTTCTAAGTGCTATTTCTCCTTGTGGATTAGATTCTGTTAATAATTGCTCAGGAAAATCGTTAAAAACTCTATTAATACATTTTTTCCATGATTGAAAATTAAAACATTCTAAATCGTATATATAGTCGGATTGTTCTAGCAATTTTGATGATTCTTCAATTTTTTTTGTATATATTGGTCCTTTGTTTTCAATGATATTTTGAGAAATTTCATTGGCATAGTAGCCAGAGCCGACTTTGCTATATAGATATCCTTCAACACATAATTGTAGATATGCTTGCTGAATAGTAGTTACACTTAATTTTGTTGTTTTAGCTAAATAACGAATGGAAGGTAGTTTTTCATTAGGTACAATTATTCCTGTTAGTATACAATCACGTACATAATCGTAAATCTGTAAATATAAAGGTCTAGAGGAATATTTGTCTATTAATGGTGTTATTGATTTCATAAATTCTCCTTGAATTGTATATTGTTAAATTATAAAAATTGTATATTTTAATAATAACACTTCTGTGCTATTATATCAATATAAAATATAGAAAAGAATTAGGAGGATATATGAAAACAAGTTTAACAACAAAAGATATTGCTATGGCAGGATTACTTATGGCTTTGATAACTGTAATGACTTATCTTGTGAAAATACCTGTAGTAGCGACAAAAGGTTATATACATTTAGGAGATGGCTTCATCTTTCTATCAGTATTGATTTTAGGATATAAAAAGGGTGGACTAGTTGCTGGTTTAGGTTCTGCACTTTCTGATTTTATAGGAGGGTATAGCTATTATGTTATTCCTACATTAATAATAAAATTTCTGATGGGTTTTGTTATGGGATTGATTTTAGAAGTTGGGTATAAAAAAATTGAAAGTAAAAAAAGTAGATCAATATTAAAATTTATTTCTATGATTATTTCATCTATAGTTATGTTAACAGGTTATTGTATAGCTCAAACTATCATGTATGGTAGTTTTGAAGTTGCGCTTGCTGCAGTGCCAATGAATGCTATTCAATCTGCTGTTGGAGTGGCTGTAGGTATGATATTATCATCAGCTTTGGAAAAAACATCTGCAATAGATAGATTTGAATATAAGTAAACTTTCTAAAATACTCAAAAGTTTCAAAACGTATGATAAAGAGTCACGAATAATTGCTTTTTGTAGTTATTTGTGACTTTTTATATTTTTTCATTGTCGATTGTTGTATGAAGGAAAAATGTTTTTTTGAGTTTATTAATATAGTTTTAACAAAACGATAAAATATAAACTTAGCAAAAGCGTTGCAATTGCAGAGTTGATAACCATGATTACCAAAAACATATAGGAATAACGTTTCTTCTATATTGAATTTAATATTTTTTTCACAAAAAAGTTTTATGCTTTTTTATTACTTGAGGTTACTTTTTGAATTCCATGTATTATTATATAAAAAAAGAATTTAGGAGATAGTTTATGGAAATTTTAAAAGGAATGAGTTTATTAATTTTAACTTTAGGAGTGTTTTCTTTGTTTAGCTTCAAAGCTCCAAAAGGTGATAAAGCGATGGGTGGTTTAGCAAATGCTGCAGTTGCTAGTTTTTTGGTAGAAGCTATACATAGGTATATTTTTTGTGACTTTCTTGGAATCAATTTCCTAGGGGCCGTTGGTATTTCAAGTGGAGTGTTAGGTGGTGTTGCTGCAGCTTCATTAGTAGCAATTAATATGGGATGTAATCCGATTTTCGCTGTAGCTGCAGGTATAGCATTGAAAGATTTTGGAATATTACCTGGATTTATAGCAGGTTATGCAGTAGGCTTAATAGCACCGAAGTTAGAAAAAATACTTCCTACTGGTTTAGATGTAATAATAGGAGTTCTTTTGATAGCACCTATGGCAAGAGGAATAGCGATGTTTACAGCACCTGCTGTTGATTCCACTATGGCTAATATAGGTGATATGATAATTGTAGCTGCGACTCAATCTCCGATTGTTATGGGATTTTTGTTAGGTGGAGTTATGAAGATGATTTGTACATCACCGCTAAGCTCGATGGCTTTAACTGCCATGTTAGGACTTACAGGTCTCCCAATGGGAATAGCGGCAATAGCATGTGTAGGTGGTTCATTTACAAATGGAATGGTATTTAAAAGACTAGGATTTGGCGATAATTCAAATGTTTTAGGGGTAATGCTAGAGCCTCTAACTCAAGCAGATATTGTCACTAAACATCCAATACCAATTTTCACTTCCAACTTTTTAGGTGGTGGTTTAGCTGGAATATCAGCAGCATATTTTGGAATAATAAATAATGCACCAGGTACAGCTTCACCAATTCCTGGTATATTGGCACCATTTGCATTTAACGAACCTATTGTTGTAGTTAAAGCTATAATATTCGCCATTATAGGTGGAATTATAGGAGGTTTAGTGGGTACTACTATATATAGATTTGCTACTGGAACAAATAAGAAGAAAAATTTAGTTTCTAATAAAGAAGAAGTACCTAATGGATTAAAGGGATCATCACCATTAATTCTTGAAGATTTAGAACAATAATGCTTTAATTTTTATAAATAATGTTGTATAATAGCTTGAGAGTTAATTACTCTCAGGTTATTTTACATTCAGGAGGGGCAATGAAGCCGAATATAATTGATAAATTCAATACTAAATTGGATGATAATAGCAAGCTTATTTTAGTGGCTTGTATAGTAGCATTAACATCTCAATTTTACATAAATATTTCTCCAATAACTTACTTTCCTATTTCAATGGGAATAGTATTGTTTAAAGAAATTGATTCAGTAAAATTAGGATTTTTATCAGGTATTTTAGTATGCCTTTTTAGAGTAAGTATGCATCCATTCTTAATTCCGAATGAGGGTTTAGTTGTTTTGACATATATACCAGAAATATTTTTCTATATAGTGTATGGTATTCTGTTTAAATTTTTAAGAATTAATATAAACACTTCAGGAACAATTCTATTATTTTTGAGAATTTGTATTTGTGATATTATGGCAAATGTTATAGAGGCTAGTATAAGATATTTCATGGGAATACTTGTGCTAGATAAATATTTATTCGGAATGATATTATTAGCAGCTATGATACGATCTTTTGTTGTTGTATTAACAATGTCTACTATAACTAATTATAGAATATATATACTTGAAAAAGATCATAAAACCAGATATCAAAATCTGATTTGGATGATTTCTCAACTTAAATCTGAGCTTTTTTGGATGGAAAAAAGTATGGACAATATTGAAAATGTTATGACTAAGGCTTATACTTTGCATGAAGATATAGATGAAAATATAAATTCTGAGCAATGGTCGAAAAAAGCTATTGATATAGCAAGAGATATACATGAGGTTAAAAAAGAGTATTTTTTAATAGTTAATGGTATGGGAGAAATTATCAATGATGAAAAAGTGGAGTCAAGGATGAAATTTTCAGAAATTGTAAATATTTTGGCAAATACTATGAATAATGAATCCACACTAGCTAGAAGAGATATCAAGTTTCACTTTGATTATGATGTTGTACAAGATTTTTTTACGGATAAACAATATCAACTTATGTCTGTATTTAGAAATTTATTAACAAATTCAATGGAGGCTTGTGGACATAGAGAGAACACAGTTATAAGATTAGAATATATTTACAAAAATGGTATGCATATTTTCATGGAATCAGATAATGGTCCAGGAATAAGTGATGAAGATAAAGAATTAATTTTTTCACCAGGTTTTTCTACTAAAATAAATTATGATACAGGTCAAATAAACAGAGGTTTAGGACTTAGTATAGTTAAAAATATAGTAGAGGAAAAATTAAAAGGTGAGATACATTTAGATAATTCTTTTAATAAAGGAACAAAATTTATTATGAATATTCCTAAGGGATATTTAGGAGAAGGTTAGAGGTAAGATATGAAGATTTATTTAGTGGATGATGATCCAAATATAATTAGAATTGTTAAGCAAATCATAAAAGATAGAGAATTAGGATCATATGTAGGCAATTCGAAAAATGGTGTAGATGCTCTAGAAGATATAGTAGATATAGAGCCAGATGTTGTTATTGTTGATTTACTAATGCCAGATATGGATGGTATAACCTTGATTTCTAAAATCAAAGAAAAATTTAATCACATACAATGCATAATGATTTCACAAGTTACTGAAAAAATCATGATTGAAAAAGCGTATGATGTAGGGGTTGAATTTTATATTAGTAAACCAATAAATGCTAAAGAAGTTGAAAGTGTAATTAGAAATGTAACTAACAATTATCAGATGAAGAAAACTTTTGATAATATAGGTGGATACATGAATACTTCAAAAGGTAATATTCCTCAAAGACAGAGAGATGAAGTTGAAATAAAATTAAGAAAAGTTTTTAATGAGATAGGTATAGCAGGCGAAATAGGAAGTAAAGATATTATCAATATAATAAAACATTTAATTGATAATGATAAAACCATCAGAGATTATACAATTAAAGAGTTGTGTAAAAAATTCACATCAAACCCTAAATCTATGGAACAGCGAATTAGAAGAACTGCTAATACAGCTTTGGTTAATATTGCTAATTTGGGTATAGAAGATTATTTAAATGATACATTTACAGAGTATTCTAATAGTATTTTTAGTTTTGAACAAGTAAAAATTGAAATGGATAGAATTAGAGGCAAAAGAGAATCTGGTGGAAAAGTGAATTTGAAAAAATTTATTGCGGGAATAATGTTTTATGTGGAAAGATAATTCTTGCATTATGGAGTTATTGAGAGTATAATTTAGGATGTTCTTGGAAAATCCAAGTAAATATAAATTAAGGAGCAAATTATGAAAGCATATGATTTAATTAAAAAAGAAGAGTTAGAAGTAACATGGGCAAGTTTGATGGAGTTGATGGTTAATAGTAGACAAGTTGAGTTGACTTTAGAGAAGCCATTCACAGATGATGTAGGTTATTTGACATGGGATAAAGAATATTGGACAAATATCAATGAACATTTATATATGAGAACTTATTCTTTAAAAGGTAGAATTCTTAGAGACTATACTCAACATAGTACTTTTGATTTAAGAAACGACTTTGATCCAGAGAAAGCTGCTAAAATTGAAATAAATTAAACCTTTGACATTTATGCCTATATACGTTAAAATGTATATAGGCAATTTTTTGTTTTAAGGCAAAAAATTAAAAAAATTTTGGAGGTAATTATGGAAAAATTAATTATTACCGCTGCTATTTGTGGAGCAGAGGTTACACAAGAACAAAATCCTAGCGTTCCTTACACTGTTGAAGAAATCGTTAGAGAAGCTAAATCAGCTTATGATGCAGGTGCATCAATCATACATTTACATGTAAGATATGATGATGGAACTCCTACACAAGATACAGCAAGATTTCAGGAATGTATGGATGCAATTAGAAAAGTTTGTCCAGATGCAATTATTCAACCATCTACAGGTGGAGCAGTTGGCATGACAGATTTAGAAAGATTAGCATCAACTAATGTTACACCAACACCTGAATTCGCAACTTTAGATTGTGGAACTTGTAACTTTGGTGGAGATGAAGTATTTGTTAATACAGATAATACTATTTTCAACTTTGCTAAAATTATGAAAGAAAAAGGAATTAAACCTGAGTTAGAAGTTTTTGACAAAGGAATGGTAGATATTGCTTTAAAAGCAGATAGAAAAGGCTTATTAGTTCATCCTATGCATTTTGATTTTGTTTTAGGAGTTCAAATGTCAGCAACTTTAAGGGACTTAGTTTTCATTTCTGAATCTATACCTCAAGGTTCAACTTGGACTGCTACAGGAATCGGAAGACATGCTTGGAATATAGCTGCTGGAACTATTGTTTTAGGCGGTCATGTAAGAGTAGGATTTGAAGATAATTTATACTTAGAAAAAGGTGTACTTGCTAAATCTAATGGTGAATTAGTAGCAAAAGTTGTTAAATTAGCAGATACTTTAGGTAGAAAAATTGCTACACCTGCTGAAGCAAGAGAAATATTAGGATTAAATAAATAAATGAAATAAATGATTATAGAAAAAAACAGATGCTTATGCATCTGTTTTTTAATTTAGGAAAAAATAAAAAATGCTGTAGAGAATTCTCTACAGCAAATATTTTTAATAAGCATAGTTTGGTTTTTTATCAAATGTATGTATAGTATCAATGAATCTGATAGTTCCAGATTTTGATCTAGTTACTATTGAATATGTTCTAGCTTGGTTATTAGTGTAATATCTTACACCTTTTAATAAGTCTCCATCAGAAACACCAGTTGCTGCAAATATAACGTCATTTCCAGCTGCTAAATCTTCCATTTTAAGGATTCTATCCCAATCTTCTCCAACCATTTTTATACATCTTGTAGTTTCTTCATCATTTTCAGGTACTAATCTTCCTTGGAATTCTCCACCCATACATTTTAATGCGGCAGCTGCGATAACTCCTTCAGGAGCTCCACCTTTTCCGATAAGCATATCAACGCCTGAATCATCAAAACAAGTTGCTATTGCAGTAGCTACATCACCTTCGTTAAATAATTTAACTCTAGCTCCGATTTCTCTACAAGCATCCATATATTGTTGGTGTCTTGGTCTATCAAGCATAGCAACAGTAATTTCGCTTACATCTTTATGTAAAGCTTCTGCCAAATTAACTACATTGTCTTTAAAAGATTTTTCTAAACTTATTACTCCAACACCTTTTGGTCCTGCAGCAATTTTTTCCATGTACATATCAGGAGCATGTAATAAACATCCTTCTGGTGCAACTGCAACAACAGCGATTGCATTAGGTAATCCCTTTGCTACGCAAGTAGTTCCATCTACTGGATCTACAGCTATGTCGATTTTTGGTGTTCCAGGTTTTCTATTACCTATTCTTTCACCAATATATAACATAGGTGCTTCATCCATCTCACCTTCACCAATAACAACAGTTCCATCAATATCTAATACTTGGAACATATTTCTCATTCCATCTGTAGCTGCTTGATCGGCTAATTCTTTGTCACCTTTTCCTAAGTGTTTTGCACATCCTAGGGCTGCGGCTTCTGTAACTCTAACGATGTTTAATGCTAATTCTCTATCCATCAATTATTACTCCTTATTTAAAAAATTCTATATATAGTATAACATATACGATTTAATTTGTGAACACATTTATTTAAAAAAATAAAAAAGCTGAAGACTTTTTTTAGCTTTTATTTTTTATAAATATGTACATGTAGTTATCTTACCAGCTATACTTAATTCTTTAAGTAAATCTTCAATTATTTTCAATTTGATATTGAAGCCAGATGGAAAGTTTGGATTTTGGTGAGCTGGGTTTACAGCTTTTCCTACATAGAAATTTATATGAGTGCTTTCTTCAAGGAGTATTTTAGTAAGCAAACTACATCCATTATAATTATCGTTATGTATATATTCATCATAGGCATCTTTATTGTACATTTTGATTCTTTCTAATGTTCTTCCAAGTGTTAAAACACCTTCTGTTATTAAATCAAAACCATTCATGTATGCGATAGGTGGTATGCCATTGTTACATGAATCTATATCAACGGTTAGGGTGCCTTTTAATTCTCTTTCAGCGATGAGAGCGGTAGTACCACCGCATAGAACTTTTTTTGAGTCTCCTTCGGTCATTTTTGATACATAGTAGCTATCTAGTTTTGGATCAGAAGGAGGACCTACAAATATATCAACATGTTCGGGCTTTCTTACTTTTATAGTTAAAATAGTGGTATCATCTCCAGGTTTACCATTATACAAATTATCACATACACCTATGAAATTACCATTAAGCGTTGTAGATGTGGAATTTAGTTCATTTAGATTTTGTAGATAATCATTTATTTCATTCCATCCCCATCCAAGATTTAACATTTCGCCTATGCCTGCATGTATGGCTCCATCGCTTACTACATTTAAGCTATCTCCTAGTTCTAATTTGAATTTTGATTCTTGAACATGTTTATTTCCTATTACGATTTCATTTTTCATTATATTTTGAGGTATACAGTTTTTATAATAAAAGAAAGGTGGACTATCATACTCTGCTATATATATGTTATAATCTTTATCGATTTTGATAATTGTAAAAGTAGAGTATGCTAATTTTCTAACTTTACATTCTGGTAAAGTATTTATTATAGTTTCAATAGTATCTCTAATAGATGCTCCGTTTTTTAACATAGTTGCTGCTATTTTCGAAGTTAATGTTGATAAAATGTTGGCTTTAACCCCGCTACCGAGACCGTCAGATAGGACAATTATGTATTCACCATCATTTTTTATTATTTCAACTTTATCACCACAGAGTTCTTCGCCATAATGATTTATACTTTTATAATTAACATCTATGAAAAAGCTCATATTATCGCTCGCTTTCGTCAGTTGCTACTACTTTTTTTAGTTTTAACAAAGTTGCTTTTGTTTCTGCCGTAGTTTCGCCTAAGAGTCCTGCAATTTCTTGTGCTACTCTCATTTGCTTTTCTATAACTTTATCAGCGGCATTTATAGTTTTCATTTTCATTTCTATAAGTTTCTCGTTTTCTTTTTCTTCTTCAGTTATATCTAATAACATAACAAAAAAAGATTTTAATTTTTCCAAATATATTATGCTAATATATGTTATTAAGTTATATTTTTCAATAACAAATTTTTTATTTAATAGATTTTTATCTCTTTCTATAACTTGTCCAAATGCTTCTGTGGGCATTAATAAGGATAGATTTTTACCAATGAAATTTTCTTTGGATGCACTAAATGATGTTTCAGCTAGAGGATTCATATCTAAAATATCTAAGTTATGATCTACTATAAAAAGTATGTTTGGCGAATATTCAAATGCAATGTTTGAAATTCTTTCAGCCTTGCTTCTCATATAGGGTAGACACATTTCAGGTTTTGCTAATCCATCTAATACAGCCATAGCTTTTTCTCTACATGTATTATATCCACAAGCACCACAATTTAACTCATCTTCTTTTTTATGTTTTCCAGTTTTTGCTAAAACAGCTTTAATATCTTTTTCTTTATAAATTCTATTTACAGATTTATCAGTAAAAATTTTTGTGTAATTTATTGGATTGTTTTTTTCTTCTATTATTTTTTCTAGTAAAGTGTTTTCACTCAATTTATTTCTAATTAAATATTCACGAAGATTAACATTTTGATCGTGTTTTGAAATAGCAGGACCACCAATGCAACTTCCTGTACAGGTATTTACTTCGATAAACAATTTTTCTATATGTTCATCTTTAAGTGATTCAAAAGCTTTTTTACAGTTTTCGACACCGCTTATAGATAGTGGTATATAACCTTTGCTTTTAAGTGTTTTTCTTAATCCATCTATAATTCCATTTTCCATAGGATATTGCTGTCCTATAGTGTTACCAGTTGAATCTGGTTTGCTATCATCAAAGGTATTTATTTCTATACCATTTTGTTCAAAGTAATCTTCTATTTCTTCAAATGTGATAACTGTATCTATAAAATTTTCAGCTTCATATAAGTTTTTTTCTGATTTTTTTGCAATGCATGGTCCTAAAAAAGCTATGAATGAATTTTCATTATATTTTTCCTTTAACATTTTACAATGAGCTACCATTGGGGATACTACAGGTATCATATTTGATATTAATTCGGGAAAATAGTGTTCTATTAATTGATTTGCAGAAGGACAACATGTAGTTATCACTGATTTATTGTCTAGGGTATCTAAATATTCTTTATACAGAGAACTTACTTTTTCTGCACCTATAGAAGTTTCTTCTATAATATTTATACCTATACTTCTTAAAGAGGCTATGAATTTATATGGCTCTTTAAATATTCCAAGGTATGATGGTGCTATAGATAGCACAATTTGTTTGCCTTCTTCTATAGCTTCAAATAACTTATCTAACTCACTTCTTATATATCTTGCATTTTGCGGACAGACTAGTAAACAGTTACCGCAAGCAATGCAAAGGTTTTCATCTATTTGAGCTCTGTCATCAATCATTTTAATTGCTTTGACAGAACAATTTCGAACGCACTTGTAGCAATTTTTACAATTTGCAGCTTCAAAATCAAGTATCTTCATATAACCTCCATTATTTTAAAAATATTTATTATATTATTTTTTGTTTTTTAGAACGGTTTCTTCAAAAAAACCTTCTGCTGTTTCAGGTAGTACTGAATATATTTTGTTTTCAAATTCAACAGAGACAGCTTCTGTACAGTGTCCTAGACAAAATGCTCCTTTTATTATAACTTCATCTTCTAATGATTTTTCTTGTACACATTTTTTAAATTGATTAATCACATCATATGAACCTTTTAAATGGCAGGCGCTACCTACACATACGCTTATTTCTAACATCATTACCTCTCATTATTCTTATTATAGTATAATTATAGAAGTATAAGGCATGATTGTCAAGAAAATAACGATTAAATCATAAACTTGACTAACAATTTAAATAATGGTACTATTAAGCTATTAAAAATTATTTTTTTTTTGTTTTAGTTAATTTAATTAATCAAATTCATTTTTATTTCAAGGAGGAACTATTGAATTCAAAAGATTTAGAATCAAAGAAAATTTCGGAGTTAAAGGAAATTGCGAAAAAATTAAATATAGATAAATATTATAAATTAAATAAGAAAGAACTGTTAGAATTGTTAAAAACAACTATTAAAGAAGATGAAGTTGTTAAAAACAAAACTATTAATACTAATGTAAAGAAAGATGAAGTTATAAGTAAAGAAGTGAGTGTTACAACCTCTGAAGATATAAAAAAATACATTTCAGACCAAGATGATGATACGGTATATGATGTAAACGTAGATGTTGAACTAACACCTTCAGAAGAAAAAGAAAAAAGAAAGCAAAAAGAAAAAGAAAATAGAACTTTGAATCCTGATGATTTAACTACAGGCTTCTTAGAAATAAGAGAACAAGGCTACGGATTTGTAAGAATTAATAGTTATGAACACAGTCTAAAAGATTCATATATTCCCAAAAACTTGATAGATAGATTTAAACTGAAAACTGGAGACAAATTAAGTTGTTTGACTAAGAAAAATCCTAATAATGAAAAATCAGATGCGGTTATATGGGTTCAAACTATAAATGGTGTTGAAACTAGCGATGCAGTTAAGATTAAACGATTTGATAAACTAGTACCAATATTTCCTGAAGAACGTATTGATTTAGAAGTTGAATACAGCAATTTAGCTATGAGAGTTACTAATTTGATGTCGCCTATAGGAAAAGGACAGAGAGGATTAATTGTTGCGCCTCCAAAAGCTGGTAAAACAACATTAATTAAAAATATAGCTAATGTAATAACAAAAAATCATAAAGAAGTTGAACTTATAATATTACTTATAGATGAAAGACCTGAAGAAGTTACGGATATGCAATATTCAGTTGAAGGAGCGCAGATAGTTTATTCAACATTTGATGAAGAACCTGAGAATCATGTTAAAACAGCCGAGGTTATATTAGAAAGAGCTAAGCGATTAGTAGAACATAATAAAGATGTAGTAATTCTTTTAGATAGTATTACTAGATTGGCTAGAGCTTATAATTTGGTGATGCCTTCATCTGGAAGAACATTATCAGGTGGATTAGATCCTACAGCTTTATATGGTCCTAAGAAATTTTTTGGAGCTGCTAGAAATGTAAAAGGTGGAGGAAGTTTAACTATATTAGCTACTGCTTTAGTTGATACTGGATCTCGCATGGATGATATTATATTTGAGGAATTTAAAGGAACAGGTAATATGGAATTACATTTAAGTAGGCATTTATCTGAAAGAAGAATTTTCCCAGCTATAGATATTAATAAATCTGGAACTAGAAAAGAAGATAAGTTGTTAACTGAAGATGAACTGAAAGCAACTTGGATAATAAGAAGAGAATTAAATAAATATAATAATGCTGAAATAACTGAAAAATTATTAAATGCAATGATTAAATCAAAGTCAAATGAAGATTTTGTTAGTAATTTCAATAAATTTTATAAAGTTAAATAATAAAAAGTTAAATAATTTATATAAAACTTCAAAAAAAGACTTGCAGAATCTTACAAAACATGCTATAATGGCAGTGCGTGTATTGAAAATAAGAAAGTTTATATAACTAAAAACAGGAGGAAAAAGATATGAAACAAAATATTCATCCAGAATACAAGAAATGCGTTGTTAAATGTGCTTGTGGAAACACTTTTGAAACAGGTTCAGTTAAAGACGAAATTCGTGTTGAGATTTGTTCTCAATGTCATCCATTCTACACAGGTAAACAGAAGTTTATCGATAAAGGTGGTAGAGTTGACAGATTCAAACAAAAATACGGAATCTAAAATTGAATATGAGCTAATTAGATTAGCTTCGTAGATAAAAGCTAGTGATTATTCACTAGCTTTTTTGCTTTGATTTTTATTCATATATATGTTATAATCTACAGTAGTGTATATAGATAGAGAGGTGTATAAATGGCTCATCAAGCGTTGTACAGAAAATATAGATCTAAAAATTTTGATGAAGTGGTCGGTCAAGATTCATTAGTTCAAACATTGAAAAATCAAGTAATATCAAACAGTATAGCTCATGCTTATTTATTTTGTGGTATAAGAGGTACTGGAAAAACTTCAGCAGCTAAAATTCTAGCTAGAGCTATTAATTGCACTCAAAACACTGATGGCAATCCGTGTAATGAATGTGATATATGTAAAAGTATTTTAGCAGATAACAATGTAGATGTAATCGAAATGGATGCAGCTTCAAATAATAGTGTAGAAGATATAAGAGACATAGTAGAAAAAGTTAATTTTATGCCTGTTTCATCTAAGTATAAAGTTTATATTATAGATGAGGTTCATATGTTATCTAAAGGTGCTTTTAATGCTTTGCTTAAAACTTTAGAAGAACCACCTGAACATGTAATTTTTATTTTGGCTACTACGGAACCTCAAAAAATACCGGCTACCATTTTATCAAGATGTCAAAGATTTGATTTAAAACGTATTACAACAGATGATATGGTAAAACATATGTCTTATATATTAGATGATATGAGTTGCACATATGATGAGAAGGCTTTAAGAGTTATCGCATCTAATGCAGATGGTGCTATGAGAGATGCGCTTAGCATATTAGATAGATGTATCACTTTTTGTGGTAATAATATAACTTTTGATGCTGTTATTGAATTATTAGGAATTGTTAGTTTTGATACAATTTCAAATATTGCTCATAATATAATTTCTAAAAATATAACAGAGTCTTTAATTTCTATAGATGATTTGTTATTAGAAGGAAAAGATTTATTGTTATTGTTAGATGAGTTGATATTATATTTTAGAAATGTATTAGTATACAAATCTACTAAATCTATTAGAGGATTGATTAAAATTTCTGAGGATAATGTAGTTGCCTTAGAGAAAAATTCTGAAAATATATCTGCTAAGCATTTAATCAAAATAGTTTCTAAATTATCAGAGCTACTACAAGAATGTAAAAGAGCTGAAAATGCAAGAGTGATATTTGAGGTTAAAATTATTGATTTGATTGCTAATTATGATAATGATTATGTTGATGTTATCAATAATAAGATTAATTCTACAAATATAGAAAACAAGGTAAATATAACAAGTGCTGCAAGAGTTGCAAATGCAAAAAGTGTAGAGAAAAAGCAGGTTTTGAAAAAAAACAATAAATTAATACCGAAAAAATCTGAAACAGAGAGTATGGTTCAAAAGAAATTTGAAAGCAAATCAGATGAAGATATTTATAAAAATATCATAGATAATTGGAAAAATGTTATGATCGGTATTAGAAAAAAAGAAATTACATTGTTTGCAATTTTTAGAGAATGTAAGCCTAAAAATGTTTCAAATGGTGTTATTACATTTGAAATAGGAAAAGATAAGTCTTGGCATTTTAAAGCAGTTAATCAAGAAAAGAACAGAGTGAAAGTTACTGAAATTTTAAGTGAAATACTTAATGCTAAAGTGGAAGTTAATTTTGTAATGTCAGGACAAGAAGTTGAGGAGAAACAAGAGGTGGATTTAAATGATATTGAAAATGATTTAAAGGCATCTTTTGGAAATAAATTAGAAATCAAGTAAAAAATGGAGGATTTATGAGTAAAGGAAGAAGAGCACCTATGGGTGGAGGAAACATGAACAATATGATGAAGCAAGTTCAAAAAATGCAAAAACAAATGGAAGTTGCTCAAAAAGAAATTGAAGAGAAAGAAATAGAAGCAACTTCAGGTGGTGGAGCTGTAAAAGTTACCATTACAGGTAAAAAAGATATGAAATCAATAAAAATTGATCCAGAAGTAGTTGATTCTGATGATGTTGAAATGCTAGAAGATTTAATATTAGCAGCTATAAATGAAGCGTTTAGAAAAGCTGATGCTGAAAGTAGTAGTTCTATGGAAAAAGTTACAGGTGGATTGAACATTCCTGGATTATTCTAGGGTATAAAATATGAATCAATTTACAATACATCTATCTAAATTGATAGAAGAATTTGCAAGATTACCTGGTGTTGGAAGAAAAACTGCGCAAAGATTTGCATTTCATGTATTAGATATGAACGATTCTGAAGTTGAAGAGTTTTCTAGAGCATTAATTGAGGCTAAGAAATTAACTAAATTTTGTGCAATTTGTGGTAATTTATCTGAAGATGAAAAATGCAACATATGTTCAAATATAAAAAGAGATCAAACGACTATTTGTGTAGTTGAAGATGTTAAAGATATTTTGGCTATGGAAAGAGCAAAAGAATATTCTGGTGTTTATCATGTATTACATGGAACTATAGCTCCATTAAATGGAATTGGTCCTGAAGAATTAAATATAAAATCATTGTTATCTAGACTTTCTGAAGATATAAATGAAGTAATATTAGCAACAAATGCTACTATTGAAGGAGAAGCAACTGCTATGTATTTAGCTAGATTGATAAAACCAATGGGTGTTAAAGTCACTAGAATAGCTAGCGGAATACCTATAGGTGGAGATATTGAATATACTGATGTTGTGACACTTCAAAGAGCTTTAGAAGGTAGAAGAGAAATATAGGAGGTATTATGAAACCTACAACAATAGCAATTATAGCGCTTTTAGTAGCGTGGGTAGTATTTACATACCTGAGATATAAAAAATTATCTAAAGATGTGAATGCTTTAAGTAAATTATTATATGCAGATAAAAATCCACAAGCGTATATAGATAAATGTCAAGAGTTAGTTAATAAGACTAATCCTAAAAAAAGAGATTATGATATAAACTTGTTGCAAAGATCTACTGGTGAGATGTTTGCTGGTGAGTTTCAAGAAGCGATAAATACATTAGAAAATGATATGAAGAAGATTCCAATGAATGGTCAACATCTATATTATCAAAACCTTTTGTTTTCTTATTTCTTTGACGGACAAATAGAAAGAGGTCATGCACAGTTTTTAGAAGGTAAGGAA
>Ga0193963_1000446_pt1 | contig 21957 bp, 5 predicted proteins | sample FB_6_MG_FD_140359 | JGI IMG/M metagenome (GOLD analysis project Ga0193963, IMG submission 140359) | Microbial mat bacterial communities from the Broadkill River, Lewes, Delaware, United States - FB_6_MG | ecosystem: Environmental > Aquatic > Freshwater > River > Microbial mats | place: USA...
AAATTTGAGTGCTGGTTATAAGATGGTGGGTAATGCTGTGCCTGTGGATTTGGCTTATCATTTAGCCAAGAAGATTTATGAGGATTTACTTTAGGTTGAATTATAGCTTTTTTATATATCAAATCACCACTCTTGTAGTGAAAATCTGAACTTTTTTTTAGAACCAAAGCCCTTGATATAGGGCTTTGGTGGTTTTTTGCTGATAAAGAGAGGAGATTAAAACTGAAATTTAAGAGCTGTATATGTTGTACTATCGTTAGTATATCTATTTACAGTATCTTGTGCTGCCATATACTCATCTCTATAACCTACCAAGAATGATATATGTTTACTCACACCTATTATCAATTGAGCAGTAAATAGTGAAGTATCTCTATTTTTCATATCTGCTTGTAGGTATGAGTAGCTTGTATCTAGCGTTACTCCTTGTGTTATCATCCAAGTATAGTTTGTTTGATAGTAGTATCCATTTGTCTTTCCACTAGGTAGCTGTGGATATGTACCAAAAGATATATCTTCACTCCCTTTAGAGGCAAATATAGTTAATCTATGTGAATCTAGTGTCAATAGTCTATACCCTACTCCAAAATACATCGTTGTCTGATTATATACCTCAAAAGATATATCTCGTGAGTTGATATACCCAGCATTGAGATAGAAATCTTCACTTATATCATAACCCAATACAAAAGACAACTCATACTCATCTTTCTCTGTCTCTATAGGAGTTGTACTTGATTTATCATCAAACATCTTACGACTCTCTCTAGTTTTGGTAAAAGATAGAGATGCTCCAAAGTGATTTTTTCTAATCTTAGCTGATAGGGTAGCTGAGAGGTCTTTGTTTTTATCATTTCCATCTGTTTTTGAATAGCGAAACATACCCTCCACATGTGTCAATACTTCATTTGTAGCGTTGTACTCATAAGAGCCTTTTTGCCACCAGTTTGCTGGGGCATTTTCATTGGCGTATAGTAGTGAACCCAAAAGCAATAAGCCTAGATATATTTTTAATACTCTATTTAACATTTTTTCTCCTTTTTAATGTGATGATGTTGAGGCTGTTGTACGGTATGATGCTCTATATGGATACATCTCTGCTAAGATATTATAAGGTAACTCTATCAAGTTGGCAGAACCATTTACACAAGCAGTAATAGTCACTTTCTCATTTTTGGAATATATGCTCATACAGTTATATCCACTAACAGCACCTAGATGGAAAAAGGCATTTTCACTCTGCTCAAACCCCAAACCAGGTCCCATATTCCAAGTAAGATGAGATATATAGTCATCTTGATAGTGTGTCTCTAGTACCTCTTTGTCAAAATAAGATTTATCTAAAAGTCCACTTCTATTGGTCACTAACTCTCTCATCCATCTACTCACATCAGGAACAGTACCGATAAGACTACCAGCAGAGTGAGCGATATTTGGAGATGGGTCTTCTAAGTAAGAGTAAAAAGTCCCCTCATATAAAAGATACCCCACAGCTAGAGAGCTATTTCCATCTAATAGAGTCCCACTTTTGCCACTCATCCACTCTGTATCTGTAGTCTCTAGCCAATTTGCATTATCTCTTTCAGGTAATATAAAATCGTGTGTTCCCAATGCACTATTGAGACGACTCATAACTTCACTCTCCCACGAGGCACTACCTGTAACATGCTCAATTATTTGACCCAAAAGCACATATCCAGTATTATTATATTTATAATACTGCCCCGGTTCTCCTAGTTTTTTAGTAGCCAAGGCTCTTTTTAGTACCTCTTCTACTGGATTTGGTTTAAAGTCTATCTCACCTAGTCCTGATGTATGAAAAAGTAGATGTTTTACTCTAATCCCTGATAAATCACCCAAAGATGAGATACTACTAGGAAGATGTTTGGTAATTAGGTCATCTAAATCAAAATCATAAGTGCTATCATTATCTATATCTAATATAGTTCGTCCTACAGCAGTCTTGGTTAGGCTACCTAACTTCATCCTATTTGTAGTAAGTAGAGGCTTTTCGCAGTTTTCTTTGTCTCCTGAAGCGTAAGTTAGGATACCACTATTTATAACATCACTCTTTAGTGTCTCACACCCATAGCTATATGATAGAGATTTATTATCATCATATAATACACTGATAACAATACCTATAGCTTTTTTATCAGATAAAAGTGCATATTGTGCCTCACTTTGGATAATCTTCTCTTGTTGTGATAAGTTTAAATCTTTAGATTTATCTCTAGTCTCATATTTGCCCTTTAGTGGACTTGTGTTATTTGTGTCCCACTTATAATCTTCTCCTCCACAGCCTACTAAAATAGTGGCAATTAGTAGATAGAAGAGTATATACAATCTATTTTTCATCTTTTTCTCCTTTGATAATTTGATTGATTATCTTACTGTTTTTTGCTAGATAATCATCTTTTAACATACTGTAATGGTCTCCAAAACCAATATGCTCACTAAACTCTCTTTTGGTTGAGTTTTGCCAACCTTGCCATATACTCTCTATCTTTCTCTCCTTTTTAAATGAAATCAAATCAATGTCACAATCTACTTTTTTGTTATTGTTCATACTATTTAACATCTCTATATAACTCTTTAAAATAGTATTATCTATCTCTATATTGTCTCTTTGAAACTCTTTTTTGGCATCTTTTTTAGATAAAATATCTCTCTTTTTTATCTTCCAACTATCTAATAGTATAAGCTTTTTGATATTTTTGCTTCTTTTGGCTACTTCGTAAGCTAGATTACCTCCACTAGAGTATCCCAAAAATATATGCTCTTCACTCTCTAGTGACTCTATCAATCTAATATACTTCTCTACTCTATCTTCATCTAATAAAAAGTCCAAAGCATAGATTTTATAATTACTCAAATACTTAGATAGCTTTTGAGGTGTTAGAGTATAATCATTAGACTCAATGAGTGCAGGGAATATAAATATGACCTCCTTTTTATCTGCATTATAAATCTTATACTCCTTTCTAGTCTGTTTATCATCAAGGCAGGTTATAAAATCTCTTATAACCTGATACTCAAAGATATAAGAGAGTTTGAGATTTTTATCTAGTTTTTCATTGATAGTAGATATTAGCTTGACTCCATTTAGACTATCTCCACCCATTTCAAAGAAGTTATCATCTATAGATAGTTTTTTATCCAAAACCTCTTCAAATATAGTCAATAGTTTTTTTTCTTTTGGATTTAACTCTTTTTTTGTTGTTTTTTTCTCTTTTGCTTTGAGTTGCAAAAGTCTATTTTTATCTATTTTGCCATTTGGGGTGAGTGGAATATCTTTAATCTTAATAAACTCTGTTGGTATCATATATGAGGGGAGGCTATTTTGTAAATGTTCTTTTACTCTGCTTACCTTTATCTTCTTTAGTGGCTTGATATAAGCTACAAGATTGCTATTTTTAACCAATACAAAAGCACTCTTTATATCGCCTAATTCTAAAATCTTATGCTCTATCTCACTAAGTTCTATACGATTTCCTCGTATTTTTACTTGGTCATCACTTCGCCCTATAAACTCTATATTGCCATCATCCAACACCTTTGCCAAATCACCACTCTTATAGACTCTACCTAGTTTTGGATGAACAACAAAGCTACCCTCACTAAGGTCTCTATTATTGAGGTATCCTTTGGCTACACCAACTCCACCTACTACTAGCTCACCTATTACATTGGTAGGTGCGATATGCCCAAATCTATCCAAAACATATATCGTAGCATTTGAAATCTCTCTACCAATAGGTATGATTTTTTTATATAAATCCTCTTTTTGCACTTGATATATAGTCGATATATCACACGCTTCTGTAGGGCCATAGATATTAAATAGTTTGATATTTGAGTCTAGGTAATAGTCTCTAAAAGCAGATATATCCAAACTCTCTCCACCAAATGCCAAATGTGTGATTGATTTTAGCTCTTGGTAGTTATGTGAGAGTTCTAGTAGAGGTTTAAATGCACTTGGTACACAGTTGATGAGTGTTATTTTCTGCTCTTGTATGATTTTGATTAGCTCAAATGCATCAAATTGTTCTCTTGATATAATCACCTCTCCTCCTACAAAGAGTGGGGCTAATATATTTTTGATTGAGGCATCAAAAGAGGTGGGTATCATAAGTAGTGCTTTGGTTTGAGTATCTATATCAAAGTCATCAATATACCATCTACATAGGTTTAAAAGTGACCTATCGCTCACCTCTACACCTTTTGGATTACCTGTAGTTCCTGATGTGTAGATGATATATGCTGATGAGTTTAAATCTCTTTTTATTTTTACTCTTTTTTCTTGATGATAATTGGTGGCTTTGATTATCTTTTTTTGATTTATTAGAAATCTACTCTTAGAGTCTTTTAATATATAATCTATCCTCTCTTTGGGGAGTGAGATATTAATAGGCAAAAATGTAGCTCCTACTTTTAATATAGCCAATATAGCGATAACACTAAACTCACTTCTTTCTAAATGAAACGCAACTATATCGCCTTGTTTAATATCTTTTTTATCTTTAAGGTAGTTTGCCACTCTATTTGATACTCTATCTAGCTCTTGATAAGTGATATTTTTACCATCAAAATATATAGCATCTGTATTAGGTGAGAGTTGGGCTTGTTTTTCAAATAGCTCTATAATAGACTCGTTATACTCTTTAGCTACTCTAAACTCTCTTTGTGACTCATTTAAAAATGTGATTTCTCTTAGGGCTTTGGTTGGTGAGTTTGTAAGATTTGATATTAGCTCTTTGATATTTTCTAATACTCTTTTGATACTACTTTGTTTAAACAAATCACTATTGTAGTTCAAATCCAAAATCAAGCTCTCAAATGTAGAGTTGAAATTGAAACTCATATCAAATTGAGACATCTTAAACTCTAAATCAAAAGGTTTAGTCTCTACTTCACCCAATCTTAGATATGAGGCTTCACTATTTAGCGAGATAGTATAATCAAATATTGGAGACCTTGAAATATCTCTTGTGATATTAAGCTCACTCACTAGCTTCTCAAAAGGGTAGTTTTGATGCCTAAACGCCTCTAGCGTTGTCTGTTTGATTTGATTTATAAGCGTAGTGAAATCAGACTCAAAATCTATCTTATCACGAAGTACAAGAGTATTGGCATAAAAACCTATCTGATTTTCAAGCTCTACCCTCTCTCTCCCTGAGATTGGGAAACCTAAGATAATATCATCTTGATTGGAGTATCTAGCCAATATTATCTTGACAACCGAAGCTACAAACATAAATAGAGTTGTAGTTTGATTTTTATTAAACTCTCCAATATCTGCGATAAATTGGCTCAAATCAATACTCAAAGAGTCACCATTAAAAGTTTGCTCTTTGGGTCTGTGATTATCTGTTGGGAAAGCTAGAGGCTCTATCTCATCTTTAAGTTTACTGTGCCAATATTTTTGAGCTTCCAACATCTCTACATTGGAACTTAGAACTCTATTTTGCCATATCGCATAATCTTTGTATTGAATAGTTAGAGGTTTTAACTCTTTATTATTATATAGACTATTCATCTCATCTGTGATAACACCCAAAGACCAGCCATCACTTATAATATGGTGCATATTAAAATAGAATATATATCTATTCTCTTTTATCTTAAAGAGTTTGAGCCTAAAAAGAGGTATCTCTTTTAAATCAAAACGCTTATAAATCTCTTTGGTTAAAATCTCTCTAACACTCTCTTCATCTGAGTTGATTATTTGGAGTTTGACTATTAAACTCTCCTGTAGCTCTTGACGAGGCTCATCATCTTCTACTATAAATTTGGTTCTTAATATCTCGTGTCTAGCGATAATTTGATTAAATGCAAACTCAAATTTATCAATATCCAAATCACCACTTAACTCAAATACGATAGGCATACTATAGGCTACACCTGCACCCATTTTATCTAGTAGCCAAACTCTTTTTTGAGCATTTGAGAGTGGATAACTATCCATTTGGGGTGCGAGTGAAATATTTTTAGATAAGTTCTCATCTTTGTTTTGGATAATTTTGGATAATTTTTCTATGGTTGAGTTATTAAATATATCTTGTAATAAAAGCTCGACTTTAAAGCTCTGATATACTCTTGATAGTAGCCTTGTAGCGATTAGACTATGTCCTCCAAGGTCAAAAAAACAATCTCTTGTGCCAATTTTGTCTATATTTAACAGCTCTTTATATATTTGGGCTAGTTTGAGTTCATCTTCTGTAGTAGGAGAGATAAACTCTGTGATAATTTTTCTATCAAGAGATTTGGGTGATAGCTTTAGGCTATCAGATGCCCTATGAAATTTAAGAGGTTCATAAAACTTTTGATGAGATAGTTTATCTATCTCTATGGAGGATAAATTATCCAAAAAGTCAAACTCAAAATCATCTATTTTTTGTTTTGATTTCTCCTCTATAATATTTTGAACTATAACTTTTTCTTCTTCTATTTTATCTGCCAAAATAGGCTCATCTCTATCAAAAAAGAACTCCACAAAAGAGGCTTCATTTGGGAGGTTATCAATAGTTAGAGCATATATTATTTTATCTTCATATTTTTCTTCTAAAATAAAATTGGCATTTTCAATAAAATCAAGAGCTGGTTGGTTTTTGGCTGTTGGATAAAAGGGCATCTGCATTTTTGATATTTTATTATCTTGGGCATATCTTTTGAGTCCTGATAGTATAGTATTCTCTACCCCTCTACCCAAAACTCTACAACTCATCAAAAATGTATCTATAGACAATACTTCATCTACTTTTTGAGATATAACCACTCCTACAACTCCATAATCTCCAAATTTATCCTCTACGCTTATACTCCAACATATATAATTTTTATCCTCTAACAGTTGTGTTATATCACTCTCACTGCGTCTAATGGTGCTGATATTAAATTGATTTGTTCTTTGAGTGAGCTGTGAAGCTCTTGCTAATTGTGAGCTAAACATCTTATTCATATATATTTTTAGCTCCAAAGAAGCCAAAAAATCATCCATAGATAACTTTTGAGAAGTCTCTTCTCTTTTGGTCTCTGCTTGATACATTTGGGTTCTCTCTTTGTCTTCAAGCGTTATCTTTAGTTTGTCCAATGCCCAAATATGATTTAAAAATAGTCCAAAACTATTAGGCTCTTTGGGCAGTGGTAGAGATAAAACCTCTGGGGCATTTTGTATCACCTCTGAACACTCCAAAGGGTTATCATCTAAAAAAACAAAACTATCAAGTCCCAAATTTAGCTCTTTCGCCATCTCTTTGAGGTTTTGAGATTTGGGATGCCAGTTGATTTTGGAGTTTACTATATGCTCTCTTTTTAGAAGCATATTTGGATTTTTATCAAACACCTCCCAAACATCTGCTGGGTTGTTTTTGCTATTTAAAACAATCAAAAAGCCCTCTGCCTCTTTGCGTAGTACAAACTTCTGAAGCTCTAAATACCCTCCACTAATATCCACACCCAAAGCCCCATCTTCACCCACAACTCCACCCCATAGAGTGTTATCACAATCTAGGGCTATCACTTTGAAATGAGGATTATAGAGGGTATAGATTTTTCTTGATAAATATGCACCCATAGCCCAAAAGTAATCATCACTAAATGGGATATGCCCTATTTTATCTTGTTGTATATCAAAAACACTCTCCACTTGATATAGCTCCCTAAGCTCTCTAACATCAATTAAATATATATTGGCTCTATTGCTAAAGTGATTATAAAACTTCTCATAAAGCTTATTTAGATATAGAGACAAATCACTATCTTTAGGTGAAAATATAGGGATAAATATCGGCATCTCAAAAACTATAGAGTCCAAAAGAGAGACTATCTTTTGGTAGTTATCCTCTATAGAGTTTTTCTGTTCATCTATATCTGTAAGCTTTTTAAACCTCAAAACATCTTCAAACCGTATAAGCAAAATATTTAAATCACTACTATACAAAGAGGAGTTAGGATTTAATAAATCTTGAAAGATTTGATTATAACCACTAAAAGATATATCTAAATCTAAACCAAACTTATCACTCCAAAAGCTCAAAGACTCCTCAATCGGCTCTGCTGTAAAGGTTGAAGAGATAAAAGCATTATATGAGGGAGTTTTTGTTTGTGTTGGAAAGTTATCTAATACAATATCATTTATAATTATTAGAGGGGAGTCGATAAAATAATCAATTAATCTCAAAAATCCATTTTGAATACTCTTTATTAGTTTCTCATCATATATAAGAGAGTTGTATTTAAACATCACCTCTATAGCACTATGGGGCATAATGGTAATATCAAAATCGTAATTTGTCTGATTAAAAACATCTAAATTTTTAACCTCAAACTCCATATCACCACTTTGCTCTTTGGGTGTAGGGTAGTTTTCAAAGACTAGAAGCTGTTTGATGAGATTATCTTTGAGTGGTGTGCTATTTTGTATCTCTGCTAGTGAGTAGTAGTGATGAGGTTTAGCATCTATAGAGTCTTGCATAATATGTTTTGATAGCTCTAGTAGTGATGTATCTTTATCAAATTTGACTCTTATAGGTATGGCATTTATAAATAGTCCAACCATATTTTCTATATCCTCAACCTCATCAACTCTACCTGAGACAGTAGCACCAAATACTACATCTGTGGTAAGGTTTAATTTGGCTAACAAAACACCCCAAAGAGTCTGCATAAGAGTATTGAGAGTTAGAGAGTTTTTGGATACTAATAGATTTAGCTTGGAAGTTTGGCTCTCATCTATCTCAAATATATTTTTAGATAACTTATAACCCACTAACTCTTTTGAACTCTCTTTTAATGAGGGGATAGATGCCTCTTTTTTATACCCCACAAGATAACTATCCCAAAACTTCTTACTTTGGCTTTTGTCTTGGTTATTGAGCCATTTGATATATAAGCTATAAGGTTTTGTAGGAGATAATGATATAGGAGTGCCTTGTCTGAGAGAGTCATATATACTAAATATCTCACCAAATACGATACCACCAGACCAACCATCCATCAAAATATGGTGAAAAGAGAAGATAACTCTATATAAGTTATCATCTATTTTAAATATAGTTACTCTTAGAGGTGGTTTTTTAGATAAATCAAAATACTCTTTTTTATCATCTTCTATAAATTTATCTATATACTCTTGATGATTTTTATCACTACTAATATCTCTAAAGATGAGGTTTATATCTTTTTGTTTTAGTACCACTTGTTTGGGAGTTGGGCTATTTTTGTGTATAAATATCGTCCTAAAGACATCATATCTTTGGATTATCTTATTCCAACTTAGCTCAAATATCTCTATATCAAAACTACCCTCTATATCAAAAATCATCTGCTCAAAATATGGTGTGGTATCTTCTCTATAGAGAGAGTGAAATAGCATTCCCTCTTGAAGTGGTGTGAGTGAGTATATATTTTTTACCATTTTTAATCCTCTATCTCTAAATCTGATAAGAAATCATTGAGTGATGCTATATCAAAATCTTTATCATCTATATCATCAGGAGTTAGCTCACTACTCTCTTTGCTCATACAGTGAGATATTATATCCATAAGGGTATTTTTATAAATATCCAAAAAGCTCTCTATACTCTCTTTGTTATACTCATCTTTATGATATTTGACCCCAAAGAAAAACTCTCTATTGACTATAATAGCAGAAATATCTAGCTTAAATTCAGAGACAAAATTATCTCCTACACTAGAGGCTGTTTTTTCATTTACTATATTAAATACTCCCTCTCTCTCATCATCAAACTGCCCTAGATAGTTAAATAGTATCTCTTTGGAGAAATCTAAATCTTTTTTAGATAGATATTTTAAGACTCCATACCCTATCCCACTATTTGGTATCTCTCTCATGCTCTCTTTTTGTAGTTTTATTTGAGTTGATAAATCGCTCTCATTATAATCTAACATAACAGGATACAACGCTGTAAACCACCCTACACTTCTGCTCAAATCCAACCCCAAAATATCCTCTCGTCCATGAGATTCCATCCCTATTATAGATTTACTCACTCCAAATGATTTAAACAAAGATATATTAAGTCCTAGTAGTAAAATATCTTGGATAGAGGTGTTGTAGGCAAAGTTTACATCTTCTAGTAGATTTTTGGTTATATCTTTATCAAGTGTAAAACTTAGATTTTTTATATCTTTGGATACTCTTTTTGTATCAAGAGTATTATCACATTGTAGTTTAAAATCAATATTAAACTTTTCCCAATATGCCATCTGCCCCTCTATCTCTTTTGCGTAGCTTCGCAGTCTATTTGAGTAGGTTTGAAATGAGTCTGTTTTGAGTGGTAGAGGTTGTTTGTTATAAAGAGTTGTCAAATCCTCCAATAAAATCCTCCACGAAACCCCATCAATCACCAAATGGTGAGCTACTATGTAGAGATATTTACTATTTTTATCTGATATAAGAGCAAACTTAATAAGAGGAGTCTTGGATAAATCAAAGCCTTTTGATATTTTTTTGGTTATCTTTTTTAGCTCTTTTATATCTGTTATCTCATACTCTTTAACAGATAAATCACTATCACTAATAGAGTTATTAAACTGTAGTTCATTTTTGTAACTAGCTCTTAGTATATCGTGATGAGAGATTAGTTTTTTGACTATTTTTTTGACTCTTTTTTTATCTATATTGGCATCTATTTCCAAAAGTAAATCTTGATTAAAGTAGTGCTTATCTTCTGTGTTCAAATCCCAAAACCACTTTTGGATAGGAGTGTATGGTATCTCTCCTATAATTTCATCTTGATTAATATCTCTATGTTTTTTATCCATAAATGGTATTATCTCTTTGATTGAGGGGTAGCTAAATAGATGTTTTATATCTAGTTTATAGCCCAAAGAGCCTACTCTTGAAGATATTTGAATAGCCTTGATGGAGTCTCCACCAAAATCAAAAAAGCTATCTTCTACACCCACTTCTACTCCTAAGACATCTTGATATATATCACATAGTAAAATCTCTAACTCACTTTGAGGTTTGATTTTGTTTTCTATTTTGATTGTAGGATTAGGTAGTGCTTTTGTATCTATTTTGCCATTTGGTGTGAGTGGAAAACTTCTAAGAGAGATGATATATTTGGGTATCATAAAATCAGGTAATCTCTCTTTGAGGTGTGATTTTAAATCTCTATCATCTCCTACAACATAAGCCACCAACTCTTCATCTTTGATTATGCACAGAGCTTCTGTTATCTCTTTAGAGGTCAAAATAGTATTATCTATCTCGCCTAACTCTACTCTATTACCTCGGATTTTTACTTGATTATCTACTCGACCTAGATACTCTATCTCTCTATTTTGGTTATATCTAGCTACATCTCCTGTTTTATATATCCGTCCAAATGTAGGGTGATTGATAAACTTCTCTTGTGTAAGCTCATCTCTACCCAAATATCCTCTAGCCAATCCTACTCCTGCTGTATATATCTCTCCTATAGCACCAATAGGAAGCTCTTGGAGATTATCATTTAGGATATAGTTTTTTATATTGGCTATAGAGTTACCTATCGGGATAGATTTATACTCTCTAGTTGGATTTACCTTATGAAATGCACTACATACAGATACCTCTGTTGGACCATAAGCATTTATATAGTTACATTTTTTTGCATACTTTAGGGCATCTTGGACTATAGCTTTTTCTCCTGCTGTGATAATGGTTTTGAACTTCTCTAACTCTCCTATATTTGCCAAAAATGTTGGGTTTAAAACGGCTGTATTTATATTGTATCTTTTGCAAATATCTCTAAACTCATTGAGAAGTTTATCTTTTTTTATCAACACATAAGAAGCACCTGATAAAAGAGCCAAAAATGTCTCATAGACAGAAGCATCAAATGAGAAAGATGCAAATTGAGCTATATTATCATCGGGTGTTATATCAAAACTCTCTATCTGATACAACATCATATTGACAAAACCACTATGTTCTACCATTACCCCTTTGGGTTCTCCTGTCGTTCCTGATGTATATATCACATAAGCCAAATCATTAGGGCTATTATAGATTTTTAGATTTTTGGTATTATCTAGTGATATATCATCTATACAGACTACTCTCATATCCAAATCTTTGGCATACTCTTGAACACTATCAAAATTGGCTCTATCTGTTAGTATCAATTTGGCTTTTGAGTCTTGGAGTATATACTCTATCCTATCTTTGGGGTAACTACTATCAATAGGCAAATATGCCCCTTTGGATTTCAAAATACCCAAAACTCCTACTATCATTTGAGCTGTTCTATTGGCTATAATAGGGATTATCGTATCGCTTTTTATCTTGAAATTTTCTCTTAGATAATATCCAACGCTATTGGCTCTTTGATTTAGCTCTTTGTAGCTAAGCTGGTTATCTTCACTCACTATGGCTATATTATCACTACTCTTTTTGACTACTTTTTCAAAAATTTCTATAATGCTCTTATCTTTTGGATACTCTTTATATGTTTGATTTAGAGTATCTAGTATATTCTGCTCATTATGAGAGATAAACTCTAGCTCATTTAGATTTTTATCTAACTCTATTGAGTCTATTAATCTCTCTAAATTGAGACAAAATCTCTCTATCGTATCGGCTTTTAATAAATCACTATTGTACTCTATAGATAGCTCCAAATGCCCATCAATCTCAAAGTAGCTAAATGATATATCAAACTTAGATACATCTTGTGATATATCTCTACCTTTGCTTTTGAGATTGGCGAACTCTATTTGAGCATTTTCATTATTTTGTAGTATTACCATTGTATTAAAGAGTGGATTTTGACTCAAATCTCTCTCTAATCCCAACTCATTGACTAACTTATCAAATGGATAACTCTGATGAGAAAATGCCTCCAAACATACATCTGTGATACTCTTTAGATTTGCTTCAAAAGAGATATTTTGATTGAGTTTTGTCCTAAGGGCTAGAGTATTGACATAAAAGCCTATCTGATTGAGTAGAGCTTCATCTTCTCTATTGGCTATAGGAGAGCCTACTATAATATCATCTTGGTTGGAGTATTTTGATAATAAAATATTGGTAATAGTTAGCAAAGTTATAAATAGCGTACTATCTTGTGAGAGAGATTTGATTTTTTGCGTAATCTCTTTATCAAATCCAAAAACAAAACTATTACCATTAAATGTCTGATGCACACCTCTTGGATAATCTAGTGGGAAGTTTAGCGTAGTAGGTGTTTTGAGTAGATTATGCCAATAGTTTTGATGTGTTTGGATAAAATTATCATCTTCTAATAGTCTATTTTGCCAATATGCAAAATCTCTATATTGAATATTAAGAGGTGTTAATGAAACCTCTCTATCATAAAAAAAAGATGTATATATCTGTGATAACTCTTTTATAATAATAGCTATAGACCAACCATCACTAATAATATGGTGCATATTTACAAATAGCGTAGTTTTATTGATAAGCTTGATATAAAATAGAGACTCCTTGCTAAGGTCAAAGACTCTTTTAGCCTCTTGTCTCATATACTCCTCTATATCTTCTACCTCTATAGCTTGAAATATACTCTTTTTTATATTATCATCTACTATCTGTCTAGGTTGATTTTCTATAGTTATAAAGTTGGTTCTCAATATCTCATGACGATTTACCAATAGATATATCGCTTTTTCTAAAATCTCAATATTTACATCTGCGTTGAACTCTACAGCCCCAACTATATTATAAGCATTGAGATTATCTTGCATCTTATCTAGTACCCAAAGTCTATGTTGTGCGTTTGATAGCTCATAGCTAGAGGCTTTGGGTAGAGGTGCTATATCAAGTGTAGTGATAATCTCCTCTTCATCAAGACGCTCTACTATCAATAGAGCCAATTTCTCTACACTTTGGTTTTCAAAAAACTCTTTGATATTTATCTTGATACCTAGAGTATGATTGATTTTGGCTACTGCTGATATAGCATTTAGAGAGTTCCCTCCTAGTTTGGTAAAGGCTATATCTATACTTATCTTCTCTATTTGCAAAACTTCACTAAATATATTGGCTATATCTTTTTCTATAGGTGTTTTGGGTGCTATAAAATCTTTGCCTATATAGATAAGCTCTTGTGGCTTGGGAAAGGCTTTTTTGTCTATTTTGCCATGATAATTGAGTGGAAACTCCTCCATTTTGATTAGAAAATTGGGAATCATATACTCTGGTATTATCTCAAATAGATAATCTACAATATCATCTTCATCAAATGGATTTTTTTCTATATAATAACATATAACTACAAGCTCTTTGGTATCTGATAACTGCGATATTACTACAGCATTTTCTATATTCTCATAACTCTTTATAGCTACTTCTATCTCATTTAACTCCACTCTTATACCGTTGATTTTGACTTGATTATCTACTCTACCTATGAACTCAATAGTCCCATCACTTTGGTATCTTCCCAAATCTCCTGTTTTGTAGATAATATCCTCTTTGGGATTGAGTGGGTTTTGGATAAATACCTCTTTTGTATGTTGTGGCTCTTTGAGGTATCCTTTGGAGCGAAAAGGGGTCTTGATATATATCTCTCCACTCTGTTTGACACTAGCTAGTTTATCATTTTTCAATATTAAAATCTGTGTATTTGAGATAGGTTTTCCTAGAGGGATTATCATATTATCCTCTTTTATATCTTCTATTTTAATTCTATTAAATATCTTGGCCAAAGTAGTCTCACTAGGGCCATAGAGATTGACGAGTTCAATATGTGGATAGAGTCTATAAAATCCTCTTACATCACTGCCATATAGTGCTTCTCCTGCTAGTAGTATATGTTTGAGATTTGATAAGTCATATCTATGAAACTCAAACTCTCTAACCAAAAGCCTAAACAAAGATGGAACGATATGGATAAGAGTCAATCTACTATCGCTTATCCATTTGGCTAGATACTCAATATCTCTTCTATCTTTGGGAATATATAGAGTTGCACCTGATATTAAAGCTGTGAAAATATCTCTCAAACTCACATCAAATGTCACGCCTGAGAGTTGAGAGATTTTAAACTCTTCATCTATATTAAACTCTGTTTTCTCCCAATGTATAAAGTGGCTAAGTGATTTTTGTACTCCTATGATGGCTTTGGGTTCACCTGTTGAGCCTGATGTAAATATAAGATAAGCCTCACTCTCTTCTGTGGATTGTAGAGTGGGGTTAGTATAGTTTGGCTCTATCTCTTCTATAACTAATATCTCTATATTTTTTATAATGCTTTTAAGCTCATCTAAATATTCCAAATTGGTAATGATAGTTTTTATATCGGCTTTTTTGATAATATCATCTACTCTTTTGGTAGGTGCTAATATATCTATAGGTACAAAAATAGCCCCTGCTTTTAAAATCCCCAAAAGACTCTTGACATAATCTATACTATTTGGCAAAAATATAGCTACAAATTGGTTTGGCTCTATTGAGTTGGCTATGCTATTTGCCTCTTTATTTAAATTCTCATAAGTTATATCTCTACTCTCTTCTACGATAGCTATATTTTGTGGTGTTTTATCTACTTGATTTTCAAAAACTGTATGGATTATCTTCTTATTCATCTCTTTTGCCCTTTTTTGTTTTTTTCTTTTTATCATCTTTGAGTTTTAATCTTTTGGGTAGTCTCTCTTGTTTTTCCATATATTTCAAATCCTCTTTTTGCCTAATAACCTCAACTTCACCATCTTCAAAGATAAGCACAATAGCAGGTCTATATGTGATAAACTGCATCCACTGTGTGACACTATATGCACCTACAGGAGATATAATTAGCTTTGTTTTATTATCAAGTCTAGGCAACATTATAGAGTCACGAATAACATCACCATTCATACATAGAGGTCCATTTATCATAGAGACTTCACTTGTAGTATGACTCTCTTTGGATATATCTATATTGAAGTCATACCACATATAGGTATGGAGTAGATTAATCCCAGCATCTACCACATAAGCCCTCTTGCCATCACTCATCAATCTATTTGCTACTACTGTGGTGATAAGAAAACCTGCCTCATCTATTAGGTATCTACCTAATTCGAGATACAATTTGGGATTAGATGAGGGTTTTAGATTTTCTCTCAAAGCATCTGTGATAGCCTTGGCATAATCATCTATAGAGGGGACTATCTCCTCAGGGGGTTGTGAGACACCTTTTAATCTATTCATAGAGGCAAATCCACCACCTATATCTATATACTCTATCTTAAATCCAAAATCCTCTTCTATTGTGTTTAGTAGCTTTACCATCTTTTGGGTCTCTACACCATAAGCGTTGGCATCTAACATAAAAGTACCAATATGAGAGTGAAGCCCATTTAATATAAGTCTGCCTCCTGTTTTTATCTTTTTTATCGCCTCTAGTGCTTCATCAGAGTCTAAATCAAACCCAAATCTACTCCATTGAGGATAGATACTCTTTGTATCCATATTGACTCTAATAGCTACAGGAATTTGCATATTTAGCTCATCTGCTATCTTCTCTAGTGTATCTATCTCCTCAAAGTTATCAATATGAATTTTTGCACCCTCTTCTACAGCGATTTTGAGTATATGGTATGGTTTATATGGACCATTAAAGATAATATCCTTGCCCTCTATTCCTAAGTTTCTAGCCTTTTGATACTCAAACTCACTTACCACTTCAGCAGATGAGCCTAGTTGATGAAAAATAGCACATATTGATTTTAGATAATTAGTCTTATAACTCCAACTAAACTCAACATTGGCATATCTTGAGCTAAATGCCTCATAAGCTTTTGTATATTGCTCTTTTATTATTTTTTGGCTAAATACAAAAAGAGGAGAGCCATACTCTTTGATTAATTTATCTACTGATACTCCCTCTATATTATCTCTTATATTATGCGTAGGTTGAGGGGTAGATTTTATATCCTCTATTTTTCTCATTATAGGTCTTTTTCTATCGCTTCTCATATTTTTTCCTCTTTTTTCTATTATTTAAAAATCTTCATCTATCTCTTGGGTTATATCTATTAAATCAATTAAACTACTATCCAAATCCAAACTCTTCTCCAAATATAAAAGAGTAGCATCTATATCTTTTGAGATAAGTTCAAATAGTCTCACTAGATTACTCATCATCTTCTCTATGGTCTCTTTTTTGAACAAATCCAAACTATACTCAATCATCACAAATATATCCTCCTCATCCAAAAACTCAAACTTTAAATCAAATTTACTCCCTGCTCCTGCTACATTTAGAGGTGTAATATCAAGCCCATTAAACTCCAATTTACTCTCTTGGAAGTTTTGTAAAATCACCATTACACTAAAGAGAGGGTTTTTATCTATCTGGCTTGATAGTTTCAAATCCTCTATGAGTTTATCAAATGGATAGTCACTATTATCAAATCCACTATATATATCCATACTAATACTATTAAAGTTTTCAAGAAAGCTCTTATCACCATCGATTTTGGACTTGATAGCTAGAGTATTGAGACAATATCCTACTAGATTGCTAAATCGTTTATCTTGTCTAATATTATTAGTAGGCGTTGCTATCACAATATCTTCTTCTTTGGAGTAGAGGTATAACAACACATCTATCACAGAGACCAAAAGAGCAAATAGACTCTTATTCTCTTTTTGGGCTATATCTCTTAGTATCTTAGAGTTCTCTTTGCCTAGGTTTATAGATATAAAATCACCCTCAAAGGTTCTTTTCAAGCTTTTATCAAAATCAATCGGAAGTTCAAGTTGGTTTTTAAAACCGATAAAGTTATCAAGTAAATACTCTCTTTGGTTATCAATATATGGCAACATCTCTTTTTGATACTCTACGAAATCTATATACTCTACTAGAGGCTTATCTATCTCTATAGTTCTGTTTTCAAGATAGCTATTATAGAAGTTTTGAATATCTTTTGAGATTATCTCCATAGACCAACCATCTACCAATATATGGTGCATCACTATCACAAGAGCATTTTTCTTTGGAGATATTTTGAGAATTTTGATATTAAATAGTGAACCCTTTTCAATATCAAATAGATGATTAATACTCAAATCCACCTCTTTTTGTAACTCACTCTCATCTATATCTCTCTGGTCTAAATCTATCTCTATATCATTTAATACTCTTAGTTTTGGAGTACCATCTATTAACATAAATTGAGTTCTTAATACCTCATGTTTGATGATAAGAGCTTTTAGTGCCTCTCTTAGTGCTTGTATATCTAGCTCACCCTCCAATAAAAGAGCGATAGGTATATTATAAGCACTCATATCTTGGTTCATCAAAGAGAGTAGAAATAGCCCCTTTTGTCCATAACTTATATCATGATAGAGAGTATCTTCTCTTTGTGGTATAGATATATTTTGGAGATTTATTTTATCTTTATCTATAATAGATGATAACTCTCTTATAGATGGGGCCAAAAATATATCTTTGATACTCACAGAGTAGTTAAGCTCACCTATTTTGGATATGATTTTAATCGCTTTGATACTATGTCCACCTATCTCAAAGAAGTTATCATCAATGCCTACTCTCTTTATATCTAAAACATCTTCAAATATCTTACATAGTTGGCTTTGAAGTAGATTTTGGGGTGCGTTATAGCTTTTGGTTAAATCTATATCTACCATCGGTAGAGATTTTTTATCTATTTTACCATTTGTGGTAAGTGGCAAGGCATTTATCTGCACAAAATAGCTAGGTATCATATAGTTTGGTAGTCTCTCTTTGAGATAGCTTTTGAGTGCGTCTATATCTATCTCACCTACGATATAAGCTATCAGATGCTCATCTTTGGCTATAACTACTGATTCTTTTATATCTTTGTATGAGCCAATGAGAGTCTCTATCTCACCTAGTTCAACCCTAAATCCTCTTATTTTTATCTGCTCATCTACTCTACCTAGATACTCTATATTACCATCACTTTGGTATCTAGCTATATCTCCTGTTTTGTACATTCGTCCAAATTGTGGATGATTGATAAACTTCTCATCTGTTAATTTTGGTCGGTTTAGATACCCTCTTGCTAGAGCATCTCCTGCTACACACAACTCACCTACTGCTCCTATTGGTAGGAGTTTTGCATTTTTATCTAGGATATAAATCTTGATATTACTCATCTGTCTGCCTATAGGGATACTACTATAGCTCTTTTGACTATCTACTCTATATAGACTCACATAAAATGTCTCTGTTGGTCCATAGCCGTTTATGTATGTTGTATCTTTTGCATACTCTAGGGCATCTTTAGCTATAGCACTCTCTCCTGCTGTTATAAGCGTTTTAATCCCTTTAAGTTTAGGGATAGATTTGAGAAATGATGGAGTGACATTGAGCATATTTACACAGTTATCCTCTATCACACTAGCAAAGTTATCTATCATACTCTCTTTAGATGAGGTTATCAAAGTAGCCCCACAAAGAAGTGTCGTAAATATCTCTGAGACTGAAACATCAAATGAGTATGTTGTAAATTGAAAGAGCCTTATCTCTTCACTCATCTCATAAAACTCTATCTGTGCCAATATAGCATTTACAATCCCCTTATGCTCTACCATCACCCCTTTTGGTTCTCCTGTACTTCCTGAAGTGTAGATGAGGTATGCTAGATTAGTTGAGCTATTTATACTCTCTAGGTTTGATACCACTCTACCAAAATCAAGACTCTCTATATCTATCTTTTGAATATCTATATTTTCATCAATAGTGCTTTTATCACATATCAAGAGTTGTGATTGTGAGTCGCTTAGTATATACTCTATTCTACTCTTAGGATACTCTATATCAATAGGCAAATACGCTCCACCTGATTTCAAAACTCCCAAAATAGCCACAATCATCCACTCACCTCTATCGAGCAAAAGAGGAACAATAGTATCAGGCTTAATATCAAAATTCTCTCTTAGATATAGACCCACTACATTGGCTCTATGATTTAGCTCTTGGTATGTTATCTCTCTTTGCTCATATACTAGTGCTATATTATTAGGTGTTTTAAGCACTTGTGCTTCAAAGAGTTCTATAAGGGTTTTATCTTTTGGATAATCTACCTCTGTATTGTTAAATCCTTTTAGTATCTCTTTTTGGTTTGGTGAGACTATATCTATCTCACTTATAGCACTATTGGGAGTTAAATTATCTATTAGAGTCTCTAGGTTTAGGGCTAAGTTTTCTATAGTCTCACTTGTAAATAGAGATGTATTGTACTCTATATCAATAGCTAGATTATCATCTATTTCACTAAAGTTAAGCGTTATATCAAATTTGGATATTTTCCTCTCTATCTCTTTTGATTTGGCTTTTATATCACCAAATTTAATCTCACTTTGGTTACTGCTATGGACAACTAGCATAATATTAAATAGAGGATTTTGATTGAGATTTCTCTCTAAGTTCAACTCATCAACTAGCTTGTCAAATGGATAAGTTTGATTAGAAAATGACTCTAGTGTGCTTTTTTTGATACTCTCCAAAGTCTCTTTGAAGCTACTATTTGGATTTAGTATATTTCGTAGTGGTAGAGTATTGAGATAAAATCCTATCTGATTTAGCAGATTTTGGTGGACTCTATTTGATATTGGTGAGCCTATCAATATATCCTCTTCATTGGAGTATTTGGAGAGTAGGATATTGATAAGTGTTAGAAGTGTAATAAATAGCGTATTATCACTACTTAGCTCTTTTATTTTTTTTGTAATTTTGCTATCAAAAATATATCTAAAGCTATCTCCCTCGAAACTTTGGGTAGAGGCTCTTTTGAAATCAGTAGGGAACTCCAATACTTTATGTCCATCTAATAGATTATGCCAATAGGTACGGTTTGCTTTTATATAGTTATCATCTTCTAAAAGAGTATTTTGCCAATGGCTATAATCTTTGTAGCCAATAGTGAGTGGTGGTAGTGTTATCTCTTTATTGTTAGAAAGAGCATTATATATAGTTGAGAGTTCATCTACCATAATATCTATCGACCATACATCACAGATGATGTGGTGAATGTTTAAAAAGAGTATATTGGTATTTATCACTCTAATATAAAAGAGCGTATCTCTCTCTAAATCAAATACTCTCTTTGTCTCATCTTGCATATATTTTTCTACATTTTCTACTTCTACTTTTTGATAGATACTCTCTGATAATTTTTCTCGTATAATCTGTCTAGGCTCTGCATCTACTTCTATAAAGTTGGTTCGTAGTATCTCGTGGCGATTTACCAAAATATCAAGGGAGTGTTTCAAAATATCCAAATCTATCATACCCTCAAACTCTATAGCAAACGACTCATTATAGGCATACAGATTACTCTCTATCTTATCCAATGCCCAAAGTCTTGTTTGAGAGCTAGAGAGTGCGTAGCTTGATGATATTGGTAGAGGTGTTATATCGCTATACTCTATTTTGTTTTTACTATCCAAAAGAGAGGAGAGTGCCTCTATAGTCGGATGTGAAAATAGCTCACCCAACTCTATCTTGATATTTAAATCTTTTGATATTTTGGTGATAATAGATATAGCACTTAGACTATCTCCTCCTAGTTCAAAGAAGTTATCATCTATACTTATATTATCTTGTTTTAACACTTCACTAAATATCGCCCAAAGCTCTTTTTGATTTGGGGTTGTAGGTGCGATAGACTCTTTATGCGTCTCTATATCTTGTGGGTTTGGTAGAGCCTTTTTATCTATCTTGCCATTTGGAGTCAAAGGCATACTCTCCATATTGATAAAATATGTAGGTATCATATAAGTAGGTAGCTTCTCTTTTAGATAACTCTCTAGCTCATTCTCTATCAACTCCTCACTCACGATATAAGCAATAAGCTGTCTATTGTGTAAAATTACAATAGCGTTTTTGATTTTTGGATATTGATTTATGATACTCTCAATCTCACCTAGTTCTACCCTAAAGCCTCGCACCTTTACTTGATTGTCATCTCGACCTCTAAACTCATAATATCCTCTCTCATTTAAAA
>Ga0193963_1000448_pt1 | contig 21920 bp, 43 predicted proteins | sample FB_6_MG_FD_140359 | JGI IMG/M metagenome (GOLD analysis project Ga0193963, IMG submission 140359) | Microbial mat bacterial communities from the Broadkill River, Lewes, Delaware, United States - FB_6_MG | ecosystem: Environmental > Aquatic > Freshwater > River > Microbial mats | place: USA...
CTTCAATCTTCCATCTACTAAAACTTTGCTACCTTTACGCAAATATTGATTTGCTACTTCAGCAGTTCGTCCAAAGAATGTAATATCTACAAATAGCACTTCTTCTTTCTGCTCACCTGTTTGTGACTTGAACTTTCGTGAAGTGGCTATAGCAGTTGATGCTATTGCCATACCACTAGAAGTATATTTAATCTCAATATCTCTTGATAAGTTTCCTGCTAGTATTATTTTATTGTACATTATCTCATCTCCTTATTATTTTATTCCTAATTCTGCTAAACAATCTTTAGACTGAACATCATTTAACTTAGTTAGCGTATCAACTTTGTATTTATCTTTAAAATGCACAATCCAATTATCTCTAAGATTGTCTTCATTTGACATATTTTTAATTGTCTCTTCTAGCACCTCTAAGCTACTTTTTTTGTTTTGAGCTGTATTGTTTTGAGTATGTGTACTATTATCCATACTATCAACATCTTGATTATCATCTATAGCAAACAATCCTCCTAAAGCATACTTTCTAGCATAACTAGAGGCTGTTCCTGTTATTTGAGCTTCGTCCATACCCTTTTTACTTAGACTTTCCCTAGCAAACCCAACATTAGAAGCAACCACTTCATTATTCTCATCAAGTAGAGAAGCTGTTGCTTTGATATAATACCTATCTCCTATCATCACCAAATCATCTGAAACCGTAACACTGCAGTTTAACTCCTTTAATAGAGGTTTCAATCCAACATATATATCTTCTAAATTACGATATTTGTATTTACCAAAAGAGTTAAATTGTCCCTTTAATGCGACTAATCTACTCTGAATTTGACATAATAAATTTATTTTTTCCATCACTTATCCTTATTTGATTTCAAGTTCATATAACTATCACCAAATGCCAAATCATCATCCTTAAGAGAACATTTTCCAATATCTTCTAAAGAATGAGCATCCATCTTTGCTAAGTCTCTCATCTTTCTACTTTTATCTTCTCTCATCTTTCTATTTTTTCTGTGAATAGATGGGAGAGGGTATCTTTTTAGACTAACCATCATTTATCCCCCAATACGCATCATCAGATGTACCTACCAACCCCTCCACCTCATTATCAAAAAGATAATTTTGCACTACCTCTTGATAATCCACACCATACACGGCTCGTGCCTCTTCTACCTCCAAAAGTGAGGTAGATAAGTCCTGCTCAAATTCTTTATGGCTACTCATAATCTAAGCCTACTTTTTTAAATGCATCAAAGCTTATGTTTCTATAATGAACAATCTGTTCAGCCTCTGCCTCATCTTCATCTAGTAGATACAATTCTATCCCTCTACTTTTTGAGAGTGTTATTTTGTAACGCACACCGTGATACATTCCAATATCTCCGACTCTAAGAGGTGTGCCATCATTTTGAAACACCTATCAATATAGTTTGCTTTATCTCATCTCTACTCATAACCTATCCTTTAATTTTTCTTCAAGTTAGTTAAACTTGTGAGAGCATTATAACAGTATTAAACTTAATATATTCTTTTAGTTTCTAATATATTCTTTTAAGTTTATTTTCGTTATACTTTCATATTAAAATAAAGGATTTACATGCAAAATATAGATATAGAAGAGAAAAAAGATGTTCTTATTAATACTCATATCACCAAAAGTATGGATATAGTATTAAAAAAAATACAAATTGGTGGTAGATATAGTAGTAGAAGCCATTTATTTAGAGTCGCCTTAGAGAGACTAATAATAGAGGAGTTGAAAGATGATAAGTAACAAATTATTAACTAAAAATTTGTTAGCAAAGGTTTTTAATATTATAGTTCTTGATTTAGAATTTTTAGATGAAGAAATAGTATATAAATGGCAAATCACATCAACTGTGCATACTAAAAAGATGTCATTTAATACGCTCTCTATACGCTTACTGCATTATCTTAAGAGAAAGGGCTACATCTTCAATCTCTACCCATCAACAAGCCAAGGATGGGTTATTGAATTGGATGGGTATAAAGAAGTGGGCGAAACTATCTATAATGTAGTTTTAAAAATGGTGAACTTTATATCAAAAGAAGACAAGTCACCAGAGCAAAAAACGATAATCATCTCACAAAAACAAGCCACTCAAATAAAGAGAGGCATAACTATCATAAACACAGATAAAGCATACGACCTGAAAAAGGGTCATAAAAATGTAAGGTTTGAATACATCACTGATAGTGGAGATATTAAACATCTTATGATAGATGAGATATTGGGTGTTCAAAAGTCTAAGTTTAATGATAGATACTTAGTTAGCTTTACTAGGTATAAGGGATAAATAATGGACTCATACATCATATCAGTAGATAACGAATGGTGTCTAGCTTCAAAAAAAGGCACAGTAAAGCTCGACATAAACAAAACTTACAAAGTCCATAACACAAGAGCTAAGGGGCGTACAATCGCTCAAAATAGTGCTTTGCACTTATACTGGAGTATGTTAGCAGATGCCCTCAATGATGCAGGGTATGATGTAGAGATGACTCTATCAAAATCAAAAGGCACCTTGATAAAAAAAGTCTTTGAATGGGGTAGAAAAAGAATATCAAATCACAATGCTTTATCTAAAATGGAGAATAGACTGATGGACGATTTAGGGGGTAAAGTGCCGTGGACAATGATATTAGTAAAAGAAATACTTTGGAAGCCTTTACAAGCCAAAATATTAGGCAAAGAGTCCACAACTAAACTTGATAAAGATGAGGATATTACAAAAGTGTACCTATCATTTGATGCGATAATATCTGATAGAACTGGCGTGAGCGTAGCATTTCCATCTGTTGAGAATATGCTATTAGAGAGAAATTATAACTAAGGGGAAAAAGATGAAAAAACCACCACTATATAGAGCAAGGACACTAAGGCAAAATTGGTTAAAAGAAACAGATACGATAAAAAACCTATATGGGGTTTGGTATGCTATTGGATATTACAATCCAAAAAAGAAGCCTCTAAGTGATGAAGTGATGCATAGAATAGGCACGGTTGAGATTGACTATTCTACTCTAGCTATTAGTTTTGATGGAATGATTGATAAAAAAGGTAATCCACTTTTTGCTAGTTTAGATGGTGGAAATGGTGGCTCTGAAATAAAAGGGTTTTATAGAGACACTGACCCCTTAAAATTTAATAGCGATACTTTTCAAGGTGTCCTTAGATTTTATAGCGAAACTACTATGGCTATAATAATTGATACCACTAAGAACACTCTAAGATGGTCTGATTGTAAGCAAGATATAGAAGAGATAGGCATAATATGAGCTATCAAAAATCAAACCAACTAAAAAAGACCAAAAAAACAAACCCAAAAAAGATGCCAAAATCAGAGTATAGACAGCATTGTAATCATATCAGAGAGATAAGCTTTGGGAATTGTCAAATCTGTAAACACGCCGGTGAAGATATGCACCATTCTATCTTTGGAAACTATGGAGCTAATAAAGATGATAGAAGTATCGTTTTGGTGTGTAGAGAGTGTCACGATAAATGTCATAAGGATAGAGAGTTCAATCAAAAAGCTATATTGATTGGAGCGATTAATTATGAGTCAAGAAACTTATGATATAATTCTATTGGTAGCCTCCACTACCACATAACTTTTTTCCTTTTTCTTATAGTTTTGGAACTTAATTAAGCCATTATATAGCTTAATTAAGTCCTTTTGTGATATAGTCTCAATAGAGGTTAAGTCACCTAAACTTTATCTCTACTCTTAAAATCAGAACTCCACAATATTATTTAAAATCAACTACTCACAGACCATTACATTTTAAATGTATCGGTAAACCTAAAGCAAATCAATCACTTTTTTAATTTATGTTTAAACATAAAGCAGTTATAATCTCTTATCACTTTAAGAAAAGGATATAAAATGACTACAGAAGTAAAAATGCAAAGGGCTATCTTTGGAGAGATAATATCTCAAAAATCAAAGAGTGGCTTTTTAAATGCTACTGAACTTATGAGAGTGGGGAACAAGCTGAGAGCTATGCACGACCTTGACACAATCCCATTAAACAACTATTTTAATAATAGCTCAACAAAATCTTTTATGGAAAAATTGAAAGATAAGTATGGAACTATAAAAACAACTGGTAAAGGCAAAAAAGGAGGCACTACTTGGGTACATCCTCTATTATTCTTAGATATAGCACTTTGGATAAATCCTAATCTAAAAGTTGAGGTTTATGAGTGGATTTCTGACAACTTACTTGATTTTAGAAATTCAAGTGGAGATAGTTACAAAAAGATGGTAGGAACTCTATATCTACATAGTAAGCTAAAAAAAGACTTTCCAAAGAATATAGCAAAAGTTGCAAATCTCATAAAAAAAGAATGTGGAGTTTTGGATTGGAACTCTGCTACAGAACAACAACTAAAGCTAAGAGACAAAATGCACGATTATATCTCATTCGCATCAGATATGCTAAAGGATGGAAGTCAAGGAGTCTACATAGGCATAGCAAGGGCAAAGAAAGAGATTTTATTGGAGGAAACAAAATGAAAAAAGGTGAAATATATCATTTTGATGAAGTTTATAGTTGTTGTCCATACTCAATAAGCGATGAGCGTGTATGCAATGGTGGGTATGTATGTACAAGCATAGATAATGATGAGGTTTGCGAGTGTGACCCAACTATCAGTAAGTGTTATGATTTTTCGTGTCCATTTGTGACTGCAACTCCATCATTAGAGAATGTTAAATCATCAAGAGAGCATGATGTAGAAGATTTTGATTTTGATGATGAGGGTTTTGTGATGGACTATCACGAAATGGTAATTTTTAATGGATTTGATGGTAGTAGAGCAATAACCCATAAAGATGTAATCAACAACCAACAAGTCAATAATTATATATACTCGATAATAGGTAAGAAGCGACTAGGTAAAGCTTTATCAAAAATAAAGAAGAGATACACTGAGTATATGCCAACTCGTATAGGATACAATAGATATAAAAATAAAAAAAAGTTTTCAAAAAAGAGGTCAAGATGAGCTTATTCCCACACATAGACGAAGAGGTAAAAGAGTTTGAGGCTAAATTTAAGTCTCATATATCAAAACTAAAAGAGAATAAAGCACAGATGAGAGTATCAGATATGATGATATTTGAAAACTTACACTGTGCTAAATGCTCAAAAGATAACATCGATAAAGATATTTTCTGTGATACTTTATGTAGCCTAGGTGCAAGTGGTGGAGCAGATGATATTATCGAGATAGGTGATGAGATAATTTGCTTAAAGCAAGATAATGTGATGAAAAATTTGAGAATTGATTTTATGAAAAAGGAGAGAAAATGTACATCATAAAACACGCAACCCAAGATTGGTGGATAGCTCCTTGGACTGGAGACCCAGGGAGAACTCTAAAAAAAGAGAATGCTAAAAGGTACAAAACACGAGTAGGTGCAAAAAAGGCACTAACTTACTTTAAAAATATATATGGCCATATTAGAAATATGGATTTAGTTGTAGAGGATTTATGACCTCAACCCACAAAGTTAATCTCTTTGTGGTATAATACAAAATAAGAGCTTTTCACGATGAGGTAGTATTCTAGCCCACCTCATCGTGAAGTGCTTTAATGGGCTAGAACCTATAAATGCACTATCTTAACACAAGGTAGTCTTATGACACAATACCAAGAAATACAGCAAGTAATAGACCAGCAAACACAAATTAAATACACTAATCTTTGGCTAGATATGAATGATAAAGAGAGGCTAGAAGCTAAATTAAAAATGGCTATAACCATCATTGAGAATAATCAGCTCTTAAATTTTGACACTATATATATTGGCAAAACACTTTATGGTAATAAATCAATTATGGGGTATTACTGTAGATTTCCTACAGAGAAAAAATATATGCACGGCTTAGCTATGGATGGACTAAATATTAGTCGCACAAACAATACTGTAAGACTAGAAACAATCAGAGTGGCTACTCAAAAAGAGATAGAGGAGGGTAAATAAATGCTAGAAAATCAAATCAAAGACCGTTTTACTCAAATACCAAACGGCGTGATAACAGATAAAAACATAAGCCACACATCATTCAGAATTTATTGTTATCTAGCTTCAAAGCCTACAGGTTGGAAAGTCCACAATAAGGATGTAATGAAGTCTCTAGGCATCAAAGATGATACAACCATATCTAACGCGTGGAAGTGTCTTATCAAGGTAGGATACATCACTAGGGTACGCGTAACACCTACATCTCCATACGCTTCAACTCACAATATAGGTTCATTTGTCTATACAGTATTAGTAACTCCTATTGTTCCCAAAATAGGAGAAACCCCAAATAAGGGAAACTCCCAAAAAGGGGAAACCTCCAAATTAGGGGAAACCCCTCAACATAGTAATACTGATTTACCAAGTAATACTGATTTACCAAGTAATACGCACTTAAATGATATGGATTTTAGGTTACTAATTACAAAGCTAAATGAGAAAACAAAAAATAAAGCTAAGATACCTTCAAATCTTAAACAGCAAGAAGAGGCTTATGTAGCTTATCAAGATATAAAAGATAAAACAAATCTATTAGAAGATTACTTAGCTCATCAAGACGAGTGTATCAATAAGGGTGAGCCTCAGTTCATTCAAAAGTTCACAACTTATATGCAAGGGTATAATTTGACTAAAAATTCAAATAGTGATAATCCAATGAGTAGGTTTATGCTATGAGAGATATAGAAGCATTACAAAACATGATACTATCTTCTTTTTTATTTGCTACATCAGATTTGGATAAAGTTTTTATTCTTGATACAGGAGTGTTTGATACGCCTTTTCAAAAAAGAGTAGCAGAAGTAATTAATGAAGAGACAAATGGACTTAAATGCTATGGCTATCAGATGGAGATGATTGAATTAGCCTCAATTGGTACTAAATTTGAATTAGAGTATCTTGATATTATATCAGCTATGCCAATGCCATTCAGTAGCACAAAGAGATATTATGATAAATTAGTTGAATTAAAATCCAATGAAATATTGGGAGATTTATAGATGTCAGTTTTAGAAGAATTAAAAAAACAGAAAAAAGTGTCAGATGACTTTAGAATAAAAGCCGATAGAGAAAAACAGCTAGGTAATTTAGAAGAGTCAAGAAAACTCGAGATATTATATCACGAGTCACGAGCCGAATTATTACGCTCCGTTGATGAGTCGGTATCACTTCAAAAATCCGTTCCTATCGGTGAGATAATAGATTGGGTTGATGCACAGCCAAAAGTGATTAGAAGAGAGACTGGGATAAGAAAACTAGATATGCAGTTGGTTGAGAAAGTTGGATATGGTAAAGTTGGTGGATTTACGCAAGGTAACTATATCCAATGGGCAGGTAGTAGAGGTTCAGGCAAATCAACTATACTTCTCAAAATGATGACTATTTTAAGTCTCAATGAACAAGTAGGATGGTTTGATTTTGAAATGGGCAAAAGAAGAGTAAGAGAGAAGATAAGACCTTTTGATTTCAATAGAGATAATTTACTCTATTATGGGGACTATAGTCGAGATTTGTCTAGCATAATAGAGGAGATAAAAGTATTATATGCCGATGGAGTGAGAAATTTTGTTATTGACTCAACTATGAAAGTAGAAGTTAAAGAGGCAAAAGATGACTATACAAAATACTCTATTATATCCAATAAGCTATCAGCACTCACAAGCTCACTAGGTATCAATATCCATATCATTAATCAAATAAACGCAACATCTCAAAAGGATGGAACGCTAGGATTGAAATGGGGTAATGATGCAGAATATGATGCAGATTATATCTTTTATATACTAGCTCCAAAATCTGATAAAAAAGATGATTTAGGAATGGATAAGGTAGATGAGACAAGAAGATTTCTAGTTTGTAAAAAAAATAGAGAAGATGAGAGGGAATTTTCTATTGAGATACTAAAAACTGATATATTCCCAAGTGATATAGAGCCTATTTATGAAGTTGAATATAAAGATGGTGCTACTATGCCAATTATAGGATAAATTATATGAGACCTATAAAAAGCCGAAAGACAATGAAGAAGATATTATTTGAGAACGCGTCCAAAGAAGTAGGGAGACATTCCAACTACTTCATGAATGTAGAGTGCGTAAACAAGGCACTATTCCAAAGGTATTTAGTTCTAGGCAAAGGCAACCTGGCAAGGGGATATTGTAAATACGAGTCTATAGTAACATCTCTAAGAAGAGCTTTAACTAAAATATTCTTTAAGCTAAAAGAGAAGAGGAAGTTATCAGACTTTTTTAGAAATTCAAAGTTGAATAAGTGCTATAAAAATATCCACTCATTCATTCGAGCTTTTAATAGTTTAATTTTTACTAATAATAGTCAAGTTTGCCCCTTGAGGTCGTTTGAGACGATGAAGTTGATAGTAAAAGAGTATAAAAAATATAAAAGATAAAGGAGAGATACACTACAAAGTTTAAAATATTTGTGGTACAATACAAACAGATAATCTTAGTGAGCCGTCCAAAGCTCGAACTCCTTGCACTTGCGAGGGTTCACTAAGGTTATTAATTTTCGTGATAGAGTTTTGGACGGCTTCTCTCACAAACCTAAAATTTTTAGTTCTGAAAGATATTTTGAAAAATATACTAATGGATACAGAAGATACACAAGCGATATTAGATGGTCGCAAGACTCAGTTTAGAGAAGCGATAAATCTTTCAAGTTTTATCGGTGGTACAGCAAAAGAACTTATAGAAACGCATTCAAAACATCAAGTAAATGACACTCTTTATATTGAGGGTGGCGATACTGTTGTGGGTGATATTATTGTAAAAATTATAAATGTTAGGGTTGAGGAGCTAGATGATATATCCATTGAGGATTGCTATTCTGAGGGTATAGACCCATTTGATGTTTTGGAATTATTGGATGGAACAGAATCTAAAGAATATGAAGTATTCAAAGGTGTTTGGAACAAAAAAGCCAAAAAAGGTTATAAGTATGAAGACAACCCTTATGTATTTGTGTATGATTTTGAGGTGGTAGAAGATGCATAAAATTGACTCACAGAAGTGGAAGAATGCTTATTTGAGAATAGAAAAAGATGAGCATGGAATAATTTTAAAAAGTACATCAAATAATAATATCAGTCAAGTGCAAATACTTCTTAGAATGCGAGACCAAAAAAAGCTATTAGCATATCTAAGTCATAATCTCAACGCTCCTGAAAATAAGGAGTAAGTAATGAATAAGGAAACAATAATCGTGTCTTTCAGTGGTGGTCGCACCTCTGCTTATATGTGCTGGTGGCTACAGCAAAATATGAGCCATCTTTACGATTTTATCTATGTGTATGCAAACACAGGATTAGAACATGAAAAAACTCTAGAATTTGTGCATAATGTAGATAGATTTTTAAATCTAAATTTAGTTTGGCTCGAAGCAGTTATTATTAGAGAAAAGGGGAAAGGCACACGACACAAGATAGTAGATTTTTATAGTGCGTGTAGAGATGGAGAGGTTTTTGAGGAGATGATAAAAAAATATGGACTCCCAAATCAAACTTATATGCACTGTACTAGAGAGCTAAAGCTTAATCCAATAGCATCCTACAAAGCATCCATAGGACTAAAAGATAATAGAGAAGCCATAGGGATAAGATTTGATGAGTTTCAAAGAGTTAAAAATAATCCTAGACTAATTTACCCATTGGCAACTATTGGAAAGATTACCAAAAAAGATGTTTTGGACTTTTGGAAAAATCAACCTTTTGATTTGGATTTACCTGAGCATCTAGGTAATTGTGTTGGATGCTTTAAAAAGAGTAATCTCAAACTAGATTTAATAGCTAAAACAAAACCTCAATATTTTGATTTTTTTATCGATATGGAAAATAAATATTTTAATGTGATAACTGAAAATGAGACAACTCAAAGATTTATATATAGAGGATACAAAACAGCTAAACAGATACAAGATGAGGGGGCTAATGTAGACGACGATATAGAAGAATGTCCAGAAGAGTGTGGAAGCGTAACAAGTGAATATGTGAGTCAAAAGGCTAGTGGGAATTTATTTGTTGAGAAAGAGGTGTGATTATGAGCAGAAGAATAATAGACTACAAAACAATAAATCTAAAAACCAATACCCTCAATAGGGAGTTTATTACTATAGGTATCTACTACAAAAATAAATCAAAATTTGTCTCAAAAAAATACATAAAAAAAATATATAAAAAGACAAAATTCAGAGATGATATGTTGAATATGCTTAAATATTATAAATCCATAAAAAATCTGAAGCCCATTGATATGTGCTATTTATATTTCGTAAGCGAGACAATGGCAAGTGATATAAAGGATAGTAAAGTAATAGAGAGATGCTTTGATTTGCGATTTGGAGGGGTGAGATGAGGCAAATAATGAAAATATTAGTAGCTTGTGAAGAGAGTCAAGCCGTGACCATAGAGCTAAGAAAACTAGGACACGAGGCTTTTAGTTGTGATATAGTTGAGTGTAGTGGTGGGCATCCTGAGTGGCATCTTCAACAAGATGTAACTAAGTTATTGAAGCAAAAGTGGGATATGATAATAGCTTTCCCACCATGTACATATCTAACTGTTACAGGCAATAGGTGGTTTAATATTGAGAAATATGGTGATAAAGCAATACAACGGCATAAGCACAGGAAAGATGCAATAGATTTTTTTATGATGTTTGCTAATGCAGATTGTGAAAAAATAGTGATTGAAAATCCTGTTGGAGTAATGAGTAGCGAATGGAGAAAGCCAGACCAAATAATAAACCCATTTGAATATGGAGACCCCTTTGAGAAAAGGACTTGCCTATGGATAAAAGGACTTCCAAAATTAACACCTACAAATATAGTAGAAGTTCCACCTCGAACAAAGTTTAAGAGTGGCAAAACTATGGCTTCATGGTACTGTGATGCTTTAAGTTTACCACCCAAAGATAGGGCAAGACTAAGAAGTAAAACATTTGATGGTATCGCAAAGGCTATGGCTACGCAATGGACAAATGAAGAGAAGCACTTGTTTAACTAGCAAAAACAAGATAGACAAATAGAAGCTTCACGAGATGGTAAAGTGTCTCGTGATAGTTTATTTTAAAAAAGGATTGAATATGACACAAATAAAACACGAGTTAAAAATACAAGAGAATTATCTACTAAGACTGTTAGATGGTTCTAAAAAGTTTGAAGTTAGATATAACGATAGAGACTATCAAGTAGGAGATATTTTGTCTTTAAAGAGAGAGTCTTCTATAGATGGATACACTCCAAATAAGACCAAGAATCCTACATTTGATGGAACATCTTTTAAGATGTTTGATTTTAAAATAACTCATATCCATAGTGGATTAGGACTAGAGAGTGGATTTGTGATATTGTCTCTTGATAGGGTTGAGATAGAGGATGTGAAATGATAGGAATACCATATATGGGTAGCAAACGAAAACTATCTAAAAAGATTATAGATTATATTTTAGCCAATAATCCAAAAACTAAATATTTCTATGATTTATTTGGAGGTGGTGGAGCTATAAGTTTTGAGGCGTTAAAGCGTCCAAAACTCAAAGAAATCCATTATAATGAGTTGAACGCAGGTGTTGTGAAGCTATTGGAAAAAATCAGAGATGATGGTGTGACGGATGAGTTTTATCAATGGATAGATAGAGATACTTTTCATAATCTAAAGGGTCAGGATAGTTGGTTGGGTGGATTGGTGGCTACTTGTTGGAGCTTTGGGAATGACCAAAAAGGTTACTTGTATAGTGAGGATAACGAAAAGATAAAGAAACATATACATAATGCAATAGTCTATAAATGCAAAGAGTCAATAGTTGAATTTTATATTATGTCAGGTGTGCAAATAGAAGATAGTCATCTTAGGCATAATACAATAAATAAAAGAAGATTATGTGTTATGAATTTAATTAAGAAGAGTGTTGATGATAGACTTGATATGCAAAATCTTGAAAGAATTACACGAACTCAACATTTTGAAGGAATAGATAATTTATCAATGATAGAGAGTTTATCAAGGATAGAGAGTTTATCAATATCCAATAAAAGTTATAATGAAGTAGAGATAACCACTCCTGCAGATGAGACAATCATATATCTTGACCCACCATATAAAGACACAGCAAAATATCAAAAAAATATAGATTTTGATAAGCTATATGAGTATATTAGGAATAGTCCATATAAGATATATATAAGTGGTTATGATATGCCATTTGAGGTAGTAGAAGAGTTTGAGCATAGAAGCACACTTAGTGCTACTGCTAACAATAAAGTAATAGAGAAACTCTTTTGTAATAGAGAAGAAATTTATCTTGATAGACTGTTTTAGGAGGTGAAATTGAGAAATAAATACAACTCAAAAAAAATTAAAATAGATGGGTGCTTGTTTGACAGTAAAGCAGAGGGTAGCTATTATGTCAAACTAAAAACTCTACTTCGTGCCAAAGCTATATCAGATTTGGAGCTACAACCACAGTTTATACTATCAGAGGGCTTTAAAGTAGGTTCAACTGCTACCAAAAGTGGCATTAGCAAAATATCACAAATGAAATATACACCTGATTTTAGGTATAAAAAAGACGGTGAAGTGATAGTAGTTGAAGTTAAGGGTATAAGAACAGAAGCTTATAATATTAGAAAAAAGATATTTCTATCAAAAATGAGGAACTTTGGTGTAGATATTTTTATTGAAGTTATCAAAAGTAAAGAGGTTCAATACAAGCCAATATAACTCAACCCCACCATTCACTCCAAAAAAACATTACAATTTGAGACATTTTCACAAAATGACACCATTTGGCTTTACAAAGAAGCTAAAAGGTGTTAAAATACAACATACCAAAAGAGAGTTTGACTTTTGAAAACTAAATAAAAAAGGATATAAGATGAAAAGATTTAATGTGAAGGTGAATGAGTTGCATGATGAGTATGGCCAACAAAAAAGAGAGCTAGTTTGTATGCTAGATGGTCATTGTACCCTTCAAAAGGAATTTTATGTCTATGATGACTATTCAGTTCGGTGGTTGTCTGGTGGTGTAGTGATTCCAGAGCATATGACGACATCCGAAAAACTATCTTATTTTGATACTGTGCTTTCTTATATTGATGAAAGTGGCGTACTTAAGTCCTACAATGATGCCTTTGATGGGCTTAATTATCAGAGAGGATTCTTATTGGTAGATTATCTAGTAGATACCTACGGTCTATCTACAGGATATATGGGGTCAGAAAAGAACTTTGGAGCGTCAGGAAAAGGACATGTAGCTTTTGAAAACGGATATATCCATATTTGTGGATATACCGACACATATTATGGGGATATGTCGCAAGGGGAAACGATAGACCCTACTGATAGTGGATGGTATATTAGTATGAACAGTGAGTATCAAAAAGGTACAAAACCTGCCCACGGGGAGAATTTCAAGTATGCACACCCCATTGATAAAGTAAGTAGACTTCCTGAATCTCTTTTAGAAAATTTCGGAGATATGGGGCGTATATATAAATTTAGCCATAGAGATGATGTGTATTATGTGCATATTATTTTAGAGGCAGATAATCAATGACAATGATAGAAATGGATGAGTAGAGCCTCCACGGCTCTATAAGTTTAACTAAACCCTGCTAGACTCCCCTTAGGGGGTGTTTATGGAGTGTTTACACTTACACTAAAAGAAAAAAGGTTATATTATGAAGATACAATATAGTAAAAATGACAGTCCAAATCTGTTGAGTATCATCTCTGCAGAAAAGACACGAACCGATGTGGGGTCGTGTCAATGTGGTGATATTATCACATACAAAATAGAAACTAAAACAAAAGTTTTTTTAGGAATAAATCAGGATTGGGATTTGTTTGTAGAGGAGGGAAGAGTACAAATCCCTTATACAGTGGGTATCCCTATTTCAAACGACGAAAAAAAAGTGATTGAGGTGAGTTTTTCAAGATTAGAAAAGATTTACATTCAATGGAAGAAAAAGGAGTTAAGATGAAAATAGAAATTAAAATAACAAAATGGTATGATAGAGACGGATTAACCTTTGAGGACTTAGCTAGAATAAATCCACCTTTTGCCGATGATGTTATGGGGATAGGGCAGTGTGGGTTTGATGGAGAAAAGGGATATTTTTATGCAAGTAGTGGATATGGTAATATGGAAATGTATTTAGACTTTAAGGAATTATTTAATAGATACCCAAATTTAAAAAATAAAAAAGTAAATGGGCTCAAAATCGCAAATGGACTGATAGTATCATACCATCAGTATATAAACTAGAATATAAAAGGAAATACAATGAAAAAAAATGAAAACATAGATATAGACCATAAGATAGTTGCAAAGCACTTTGCATCAAATTTTACGAATATAAAAACAGCCATAAGCACACTCTTGAGAGCCAAAAAGAGATACAAAGAGAACGGCAAGGGAGTTTGGAGTTTATATGTTAAGGCATACAATTGGGATATGCACATAAATAATACACAAAAGGATAAAAAATGAGCTATCAAATAGGCTATGTGATACAAGAGACAGATGAGGTAATATGTGACAGATGCTCTCAATATCAGATGCAAAAAATGAGGTTATTTCAGGATAATGGAGATAAGGACTTGGCTTGTGATTTGTGTGGTCAGACCATAGGAAGTGAGTTACAATGATAAAAACATCATCACGATTAGAGTATATGGTAGCTAGACTATCACAGTTTTTGGGCTTTGGGTTCATTCGAAGAGTTATATTTGTAGAGGAGTTGATAGATGTCTAATAAAACAGTTAGAAATTTATTTAAAAAGATGAATTGTGAGAAGTGCAAGTATTATGATATTATTGATGCTAATGGGATAGAGAGTTCACATTCAGGTGCAAAAGGGTGGGGACATTGTTCAAAAAGAATAACTTCAAACCCTAGCTCACAAAAATTATGTATTGAATTTAAAAAGAGGAAAAAAGATGAACACAATAGAGATTAAGATAAGTAAATACGAAACAGTTAAACATAATATAGAAGTTACAGACTCAGGTAATTTCTTTTGTAGAGTTGCAAATATGGATAGTGGATACAAACAAGGGTATTGGTACTTTGGACAATATCAAGATGCTAGAAGAGGTTTTATCAATACTATCTTTATTGAGCATTCTCATAGTTCAGAGATAAAATCAAAACTAATATGCAGACACTCAACAGAAAAGAGTCATAATATTTCAAACTTCTTAGAACTTAAATGTAAAAAGATAGATGATTTACAAATCATATCAAAAGATTTTTTTATGTCAGAATTTGAAAAAGCAAAGGAATTGTTATGAGCAAGAATATATACAGCATAAACTTCTCATTACCAACAGTAACCCTACTTCATCAGACGGGCATAGGAGTATCAGAGATAGCAGGTCGTACTTGTTATGATAGTTTTGCCAATAGTGAGAATGAGTGTATCCAAAACGCTATGAGTGAGTTAGATTTGGATGCTATTCAGAATATAGAGAGTTCAGAGCTATTAGATAGTCTTGCGTGGGTACATCATCATCATTCTATTTTGGAGCATACCACTCTAAGTTTTTTGGTTAGAGGCACGGGTAGGGGAGTTTTGCAGGAACACGCAAGGCATAGAATACAAGCTATATCTGTAAGAAGCACTAGATACACTATGTCTAGTGTGATAAATGCTTTTGTGGCTTCATTGGAGCATCGCAGACCCAAAGAGTTCTTTATTAACTTAGTTAAGACTTTTGATATGTTCGTTATTGAAGATGAAGATTATCTGAATATTGAGATAGGGGCTATGTATGATAAGCTTTGGTATCAGTACAAAATTTTATCAAAAGAGGATGGATTTTTAGCTAAATATTACATAGCTAAATCCTCTCTTATATTATTAAATAGGGGAAGTCTTGATACAAGGGCTTTGTTTGACTCTCTCCAAAATGGCAAAAAAAAGAGAAATATAGGTGATGCATTCAAACACATAGTCACAGACAATTGGAAAGTAGATATGGTAGTCACATTTAATCTAAGAAGCCTCAAAAACTACTTTGATTTACGAGATAGTGGAAGTGCTTATTTTCAGATACAGTGGTTAGCCCAAGCTATGAAAGCCGTTACGCCTGTTAAGTATCTCAAACTAATTGATAAGGCTACTAAGATTGAAGAAGATGAGAAAAGTAAAAAGGAGATAAAATGAGAAAAATATTAAAGCACCCATACGAAACAAGCAGAGACTATAAAAGACTCTTTGAACTTTCTAAATCTTTTAGGATAGTTTGTTTTGTGGATTATGGAGATAGAGAGAACCCACCACGAGATGTAGCACAAACACAAGCTATAGAGCATACCGATATAATAAGTATCGGTAGTCGTGGAATTGACTATATAGATGCCTTTGACCACAAAGGGGAGAGTATAGAAGAAGATTTTATTGCACAGTGCAAGAAGTCTAATTTAGAATTTATAGATATTGAGGATGAGAAATGACACTAGAACATCAAAAAACAGATATACCAATATATAGAGCAAAGAAGATAAATAGTGATGAGTATATTGAGGGTTTTTTAGTGACTTATCAAGGTAAATATAGAATTGGATACGAAGATGGATTGTGGATAGAGCAGGATATAGACCCATCAACCATATCAATTCATTTTGGAGATATGATAGCAAAAGACAGCGATAGGCTACTAAATGGAGATAAGGATTTGAGGATTTTTGCTAGTTTGAGAGAAGATGGCAGAGGTGGAGATATATTAAAAGTGTTTGGGCATTATTCAATAGAATATAAATGGCTTAATCATCAAGAGGCAGTTAGATTTGATTTTGGTTCGGTAGTATTTGATAATACACCTTTTCGTGATTTGGAGCAACATAAAAAAACAAAAATAATAGGGATAAAAAAATGATTTACAAAGAAGCTACACTACTTGAAAATATAACGATAATTATAATTAATACACTAATACTATTTTGTGTAATAGCAGAGATTATATTTTTAATAGGAGTAAAATATGAATAATAAATACATGACACTAGAATATCAAAAAGGATTAATAGCTAAATGCCAGACAAAGCAGGAAGTAAACGCTTATGAAAGCAGAATGACAATAGTTAGAGACCTTAAACCTATTAGAAAACAGTTATTACAGCTTTGTGAAGCTAAGAGAATATCATTTACTACTATAGATATAGATGAGAGTCTTATGTGTGTTGAAAGTGAGATTGATACTTATGAGTAAAAATAAACAAACATAAAATATTATTTAGGTACAATACAATATCTTAAAAAAAGGATTTACATGAAAAAGATTTTAATAGCTCTTCTAGTGATGTGTGCCTCAACCCTATTAATGGCATCAACTTTTAGCACTCCAACTTATGCAAAATTGGGAGCTAATCATTATGGTGGGTATCCAACTCACCTAAAACTGAAAAACTGCTTGTAATTTTATACTGCAAGGCTTCAAAATAATTTCAGTTATTTTGTTGCCACCAAATCCCTTTAATTTTAACCTAAAAAAATTTCAAATTTCAAACGACATTTAAAATATATATGGTATTCTTAGATAAATAATAAGGAGCTAATATGTATATTCAAGAGATAAAGAAATCTACTGCAGATGGATGGTTTCTATTACCTGCTGATACTGTAGCTATTACCCAAAATGGTAATGGTGAGGCAGTTTATCATATAGGAGATACTACGGGAGTTGTAGGGACTGATTTAGTCCCAAAGCAACCTTACTCTATAAGTGGTGTGGGCGATGTATCTATTAAAGTAAAAAATACAAGTGATGTCTCTATTAGATTTTCACTTACAAGACCTTAATTATGGGTGGATATTTTATAGGTAATCCTCCGACTAGCGAGGGTGGAGGAACGACAAATCACTCTGAATTGACAAATAGGGCAGATGCAGAGCAACACCCACAGAGTGCCATTACTGGACTTGTGGCAGATTTGGGAGCTAAGGCTACCTTGGATTATGTAGATGGTCAAGATATTAGAACTCAAACCCTCAAAAATAAAACCATAGTAGATTATACGAACTTAGTACATGCTGACGCAGTACACGAGAGAGCAAAAGCCACAGAGACTATTTTAAAAGGTCAAGCAGTTAGAATTACAGGGTATAATAGTGGGGAGGATGCCCTAGAAGTTGCACTTGTAAATCAAGATACTTTTCAAGTGTCCACCGGTATAGCAAAGTCAGATATAGCAGTTGGAGAGTTTGGACAAGTTATATCAAATGGAGTTCTGACGGATACTGATACTAACACTTGGAATGAGGGGGAAATACTCTATACAAGCACTAATGGAGATTTAACAAATATTGAACCTAGTACAGGTATATCTCAACCAATAGCCTATGTGTTGAGGTCTAACACTACTAATGGGGCGTTACTTATAAATGCCACTAATCCAAAGTATGGTAATTTGGGATGGAAAGATAATATATCTCCTTTTATATCTGCTACAGGAAATGCTATAAATGAGCCATCTTGGGAAGATATAGGGAATGGTATAGTTTTACCTAGATTTACGACAGGTGAGCATTTACCAGCACCATATCATCAAAATCACGATGTCGCATTAGGTACTAAAAGCTATCCTCACCTACATTTTTTGAGTGATACAGTTGAAGCAGTTGGCACTACAGTTGTTTGGAGGTTTGGCTATGTAAATGCAAAAGGTAGAACGAAAAATGAAGCAGGTGCAGTTGTGCAAGGAGAAAGTTTAACTGTTCCCTTGATAAATATGGATATATCATACACTTACGATGGTGCAGAGGTCGCAGGTGAGCATATTATAGTGGAATGTACAGACTTACAAGCCTTTGACGCAGGTGAACCAGATACATATACACTAGCTGATATTACTTTACTTAATACAACGGCTAACGGTAAAATATTTGGTATCGGTACAGACCTACATTATCAAAGTAATAGAGAGAATACGCCTTACAAGTCTCCTAACTTTTTTGTTCAATAGATAGGAGCTACTCCAAAAAATACTCCTCATTATTATATATAAAAATAATTTTGAGGTTACTATTATTTAGAGTATTTTTCATCATAATATCTAATTCGGATTTGCTTCGGAGTTGTATTTTTAGATACTCCTCTGATACCTCTAAGCTAGATTGAGGCTTGTTTTTGATGTAAGCCAATAGATTGTATATATTCATAAGACTATTACCCTCTTTGAGCCTACCACTTTGTAGCGTAGATTTTGGGATGTTAAAAAAATTTGAGATTTCATTTCTACTTGATATATCCGTGGGATGAGGTATAATATCAACGGTATCAATACCTTTTATCTCTTCACCGTGGATAAAATCAAAGAGTACCTTTTTGTAGTCCTCTCGATGTTCCCAATCTTTCAAAGTTGGATTTGTGACATTTAGCCATTTTCTCCATTTTGTTACTACTTTTGTCTCACGGTTGTATTGTTTTTTTGTTGGTTGTTTCATTATTTAATCCTTTTGTTTTTTATTGTTTGATTTTTACCAAGTTATTGCTTTAGGTTTTAGTTGCTCTAAAATGTTTGCTACTTCCTTATCTGTTGCTTTTTTGTGATAATCTAGCTTTTTGCCTCTTGATATAAAAGCCTCATCTTCTATACACCAAAATAATAACCTACCAAGCGATGTAAACTCTATTGAGATATTTACTTCTGTTAGTGTAGTTATATCTATAGATAAACCAGTCATTGGGGTATAACCGTCATTATCAAAGAGATAAAGCCTGTCTTCTTTTTCACAGTCACTAAGTTTATTATATCCCAAATGATATACGGTCTGATGAGTGCCATATAACCAATCTTTGTGTTCTGAGTGTTTGCTATTCCAATGTTTGGCTTTTGCTTTGTGTAGCTTAATATTAATTCGTTCCATTATTTAACTCCTTATCTAATCTAAGCGAAATAAATTTAGTACCATTGTACTTTTTACAAATAAATTCGTAACTTACTTCAACTATATTATTAACTTTTATATCTTCTAATATAAAAGCACCTACTTTAACTTTGGCTTGTATGTGGTTATCATCTTCTAATGTGAGATAATTACCCTTGATAGATACTACTCTTAAATCAGCCGTGAGAATATTTTTGAGTTTAAAAGCATCTTTGGAACGCCCAGAGATGTTGAGGTGGCTATCTCTCTTAATAAATAAGCCCTCTAACCCATTTACTTCACTAAGCCTAAGTAGTCTATTCAAATCTTGCTTAAATGCCTTACGGTATGAGATAGAGGCTATTATTCCTATTGCATTGAGTACGCATCTAAAACCACCCTAAGAGAAACATACCCAATAAAAATATTAAAGCAGGTTTAACGACTGCTAAGAGGACTAGTAAGCCGAATATTATATTTTTCATTATGCTACCTCTTCTTTTACAAAGTTTTTAGCATCATCTATAAAGCTCATTATATCCTCATATCTTCCATTTATTACAAGCTTGTCTCTATTACCATCTACTAACTCAAAATACCCCTCCTGTAACTCTTCAACATACATATAATCATAATACTCTTTAATCTTATTGGTGAGTATTAACGCCTTATCCTCTTTTGCATTTTTAATTTCCATTTTCTCAATTCCTTTATGTTTGGTATTATTAACTATCTTTTTAAATAGCTCTCTCTTTGTGGTCTTAGCCTCTTTTTGGTACTGTTTTAGCTCTGTTTTGGTTGTGTTTACCTCTTCCCTTAAATTATCGTTATCTACCGTTAAATCGCTTGTTTGGGCTTGTAAATCTGATATTTGAGTATCTTTAGATTTAATAAGCTCTTCTAACTCTTTGATTTTTTGATTTAACTCTTTATTGATTTTAGCGTGGTTGGTGCGTGTTGCTTTTTTGGTTACTGGTTTGGTGTACTCAAAAGAGCTATCAGAGTTAAATATCGCTTTGGATATGCTCTGGGTATCACAAAGAGGTTGATTACCTGTATTAGGCATTATCACCACATCTAAGCCACTACTAAACACACTAAAAGGTAAATTATTCTCATTAAACGCTAATTCTATTTCATTATCTGCTATTGCTTCTATCAAGTATTTTGTATCTACCATAAAAATAAAAGGTTCATTTGTTGGGTAGTCACAACATAAAGAGCTTTTAGCTCCACCTTTGCCTGATACCATATCTCTTACAGTCAAAGTGTTGTTTCTTATCTCTATCTCAATTTCACTACCAAATTTTTTAAGCTTATCTTTGAGTTCATCACCGTTTACTTTGACTTTAAAGAGCTTTTCGCTTTGTATTCTTGTGTAATTGGGATATTTACCATTTATCAATTTACTACTAACTCTTTGATAACCATCAAAATAAGATATGATATTATCATTCATTTTAATATCAGTCATAATGATATTTTTACTTACGCCTTTTTTGGGAATAATAATAGTTCCTTTTACGCCCATAGAGTCAAAATCTTGAATTGACATACTCTTAGTATCAGTAGATACAATTTTATTATTATCAAAATCAATCAAAACGCCATTTAATTCATACTTTGGGTTATTGGTATCTATATTGCTATAAATTACCTCACTTATAGGAATATCACAAGATAGCTCCATGCTATCCTCTAACTCTCTAAAGTCGTTAATATTGCTTATCGTCTCATCTGTTACCTCAAATTGTTTAAATACTTTGGTATAGTCTCCACAAGTCACTATCACATTATTATTTTTCTCTATGAGAGTTACATCACCATCGGAGTTTTTAAGAGTACCTACAAACTTTTTTAAATCTTTAAAGTTTACATCTATTTCAAGCGTGTTGTTATCTAGCGTATCTAACTTGATAAGTGCATGTACCTCACCATCGGTTGTTTCTAGGTCTGCTACACCATCAGAGCCACCAAAAAAG
>Ga0193963_1000451_pt1 | contig 21840 bp, 24 predicted proteins | sample FB_6_MG_FD_140359 | JGI IMG/M metagenome (GOLD analysis project Ga0193963, IMG submission 140359) | Microbial mat bacterial communities from the Broadkill River, Lewes, Delaware, United States - FB_6_MG | ecosystem: Environmental > Aquatic > Freshwater > River > Microbial mats | place: USA...
CCATAATAAGAGCAGAGCTAATTAAAACAAAAATTGGAATCATTCCCTTTAATCCCGCATTTACGCCACTAAATACCATGCCTAAAAAAGCTGAAATCATTCCTAAAAACATAGCATCCATAAATATTTCGCCCCATTTAGAATCCTTAGATTTAATTTTCACCAAACCAGATTGAATTCTTTTCATTAAAACTGGTGCTAAAATTATACTCGGTAGTATTCCTAATGTCATAACCCAAACTACAGCAGTAAAAACTTTTGGATCTGATATAGTTTCAGATAATGAAATGCCTAGTGCATTAGCTGTTGAAGTTGCTGCTGGAAGTTCATAAGTTAATGCTCCTATTACACTCATCCTAATCCAAGGAAGAGGTATACCCAAAAATTTAGATAGAGTAATAACACCTATCAGAATGGATAAAGCTGGTGTAATAGTGAATATTGCTGTTGAAAGCACAGAATTTTTAAGCATTTTTTTATCCATACCTATCTTCAATCCCCTTCTATATGCTCTCACCAAAAAGAATGATGCCATAGCTATTATGAAAACGATTACAAAAGCTGCAACTAAATACATGAAACTCGAACTCGGATTAAAATCCATATAATTCCTCCTAATTTATTTTCTATGCCCAAACCACATTATAGTAGATACAAAAACTCCACCTGCTATATTACCTAAAGTTACAGGTAATAAATTATGCCATAAAAAGTTTGACCAAGATAAACTTGATAAAAATAGATCTTTTGAATTAATAATACTATCATATGCAGGTATGCTTTTCACAAATAAACCCGCTGATATATAATACATATTAGCTACACTATGTTCAAAGCCTGACATTACAAAAAATGCAACTGGTAAAAACATAGCTATAAATTTTCCTGATACTTTATCCGAAGTAAAACTTAATAAAACTGCAAATGCAACTAAAAAGTTACATAAAAAGCCTAAAACAAAGGCATTACTAAAACTTAGAGAACATTTATAATTTGCTAAATTCGCAGTAAAGACTGGTAATTCACCATTTCCAATATCTAACTGACCAAAATTCGAACATAAATAAGCAATAAAAATTGAACCCATAAAATTTCCAAAATAAACAATCATCCAATTTCTAATCATAGCTAGAAACTTTATTTTTTTATCATAAATTGATATGACCATCAAACAATTTCCAGTAAATAATTCTGAACCCGAAAATATTACCATGGCAAGTCCAAACGGAAAAACCAATCCCATAATCATCTTAACTGTTCCTATACCAGCAGTTACACTAAATGCTATTGTGTTTGTTGCTACACAACTAAGCGCAATAATAATACCTGCCATAATACTCATTATAAGTAATTTCATAGCAGAGCTATTCGCCTTTTTCACACCGCAATCGGAATATTTATTCACTATCTCTTGTGGGTTATTCATATAATTCCTCCAATATAATTGTCATAATATGATAATTTTATCACAATTATAATTAAAAGTAAAGAGTATGTATATATTTGTATGACATCAAATTACTTTGTCATCTTACTATATAAAATAAAATGCATAATTTCACATAATCACTGTTATAAAACATACTCTATAATAATTAACTTTATATTTTTTTCTCAAAAACTCTGAATAAAATTACAAGCAATAATCCTTTCATTACACTAGATATAGTAATAGCCCACCATATACCATTCAGTCCTAACACAGTACTTGACAACAGTATTGCAATCGGTATTCTAGCGATATTCAGTGATATTCCTATCGTTGAAGGAACTATTGTTCTACCAAATCCAGCAAATGCACCTTGAGTAACTATTTCATAACATGAAAACAATTGTGATAATGCTAATATTCTCAAATAATTAGCTCCTAATTCGGCTAATTCTGGATTAGGTATAAATATTTGAAAAATTGGAACTGCTCCAAAAAACAAGAGTAAACTGACAAATATACCCCAAGGAGTCATAATTTTTAATGCTGTATGATGACCTTCTTTTGCCCTTTTTATATTTTTCGCACCATAATTTTGAGCAACAAATGTGTTTACAGCAGATGAAAATCCATCAGAAGTCATCCATGATAGCGACTCTATTTGAGCTCCAACTCTCTGCACTGCAACTGCTTCATCACCGAACACTACAACAAGTCTAGATATAATCATAGCTATAAATGCAAAAGCTAAATTTTGAATTGCAGGAGGAAATCCTACATAAATAATCTTCTTCATTTCACCAATATTTATTTTTCTAAACACGTTAATTTTTAAAAATAAATGTTTATCTCTCGCTATGTGAATCAGTAAAACTATAGCTACTATCAGTTCAGAAAACGCAGTAGCAAAAGCTGCACCCTCAACTCCAAGTCTTGGCAATGGTCCTAAACCGAAAATTAAAATTGGGTCCAATACAATATTTATTATAAGACCAATAGAATTTGCCTTAAAAGGTGTCTTACTATCTCCAGTAGCAGTTATAAGTCCCGTCACAGTAAATGCAAAAAAATAAACAACAAATGCTGGACTTAATATTTTAAGATATGCCTCTGCATCCCTAACTATATGTGCAGAATTTAAGTTGAAAAATCCAATCAACTGATTACTAAAGCAAAAAGTGCATATTGAATACACTAGCGAAATAAAAAAAGATAATTGCAAAGTAGATACTACATAAGACCTCGCTTTATCCATATTACCAGCTCCTATGTTATTAGCTGCATTAACTTGTCCGCCTATTCTCGAAATCATAGCTAACCCTTCAGCTATCCAAAAGTACATACTAGCTGTACCTATAGCAGTAACCGCATCTTCTCCTATTCTTCCAATCCAAATCATATCTATAAAACTGTATGCCATTTGGATCAGTGAAGTTGCCATAATCGGCATGGCAACCTTAAACAGAACAGAAGATATATTTCCTTCTAATAAATTTAATCTTTTTGTCATAATCTCTCCAATTTAAAACCTGAGCAAATGCTCAGGCTTATTATTTTTGTGGTTATATTTTAAATGAAATAAATAATAAAAAATAATTCTATAAAATCTACATCTATTTATTATTTAACTCTGAATAATTAAGTATATTTCTACATAAAAATGTTATGATAAGTGATGCTATAATATTAACTACAAATGAAGGTATCATAGTAGCTGCAAATCCTATAGCAGGACCTCCGCTAGTTATAACAGATGTACTAATAAATATACCTAATACCATACCTGGTGCAGATATAATTATTACCATAATAAAATAGAAAAGCATCATAACCATTTTTCCTGAAACTGATCCAAGTATTCTATCAACTAAAAAGTTAACAGACATAAGAATCATTCCAAATCCAAAATAAGATATTATAGCTGTTACTGTAACTATCGGGCTTTGACCCATCATCAAAGATACTGGAACAAACAGTATTATGCCATCTAAAAATATTTTCAATATATTCTCGGCTGATACATATATTAACCTTTTAAAAGCAGGCTCTGGAAGCATATATATGAAAGGTTTATTTAATTCTCTCGCCCATCTTCCTGTTCCTATAGTTAATAATAATATATATAATGAAAATCCAAAAACTCCATAGAAAAATTCACTATCTCCTTTGAAAAAATAAGTTGCAATCATAATTCCTATAGAAAGAATTATAGTAAGTTTATTTACGAAAATAAAGCTAATTCTTCTTTCCTCTAACATATGTTTATAGAAGAAAGTATTGGCTCCGAATCCTTTTTTAATACCTTTTTTTCCAACCTTAACATTTTTAACCATCTCTGGTTGTCTATGTTCTTTGGCTGAATTTATAGCACTAGTTGTTTTTTCAGTTGATTGTAATACATCTTCATAAAAATCCAAATTTCTTCTAGCTATTATAAAAATTATTAGTCCTACATAAGCAACATTTAGCCCTAATCCTAAAATAATATTTTGAATTAAAACTTCTTCACCATACACACCTCTAAAGAATATATTAGTCCAACCAGCTACTGGTATATAGTTCATAAAATCTTGATTTGCTATTTCAACAAGAGAATTTACCACATCACCTTTTGCTAAAGCTTTAATTCCAACATAGGCTATAAGCGCTATAAACACTCCGTTAAAAAGATATTTAACAATTTTCTGTGTTTTTTCATTATTACTAACTGATGAATAAATAAGCAAAGCTGTTATTTGACCAGAAAAAATTGCGAAACAATAACCTACTAATAAAATAAATATATCACCAATATTGAATCCAAATGCACTATGAAGAGTCGCATATTGAAATAATATAAATAAACCAGCCAATAAAGATGAAGCCATCTGTTTAATAATACCATAATACAATATACTTTGTGGCCTTAAAGGACTCATAAATGCATAATTGACATCCGCCATATTGAAAAATGTAGTTCCAACAGTAAACCCACTTTTTGCCATAAGATAAAACATCATTCCATTTAAAGCAAAACATACAGCATACAAAATATCTATATTTTGTCCACCTACATTTTTATCTTTTCCACCTGTAAATAGGATGAATCCAAACAAAGCTATCATAATAATATAAAAAAACAGTTTATTTTTATTATGTTTTAAATCCTTAATTCTATTTTTTAAATTTGTAACTAATAAATATTTTAATGCAAACAAAATTAGTCCTCCTTCGAAACAGTATTATCTTCTGAATTACTACTTTCTTCTGTATTACTATTTCCTTCAGTTATTTCAAAGAATAAATCTTCTAAAGACTTTTCTTCAGTTTCTTCTCTATTATTCAATCTTGTAGCTTTTATTTTTCCTTCTACCATAATATGAACAACATCCCAATAATCTTCTACACTATCAATCATATGTGTACTGATAAGTACTGAACAACCATCATTTTTAAGTTCTGAAAATATTTTCTTAAGTTCTTTGATAGCATGAGGATCTAAACCGACCATAGGCTCATCAAAAATAACAATTTTAGGATTATGTACCAATTGACATATAACACTAACTTTTTGCTGCATACCTTTTGATAATTCTTTACCTAATTTATCTCTTTTATCTTTAAGCTCAAATCTTTCCAATAGCTCTTCTGCTCTAGCTTCCCAGTTTTCTAACTTATATGCTCTAGCAATAAATTCTAAATGCTCATCTACTGTCAATAAATCATAAACTGCAGGCATTTCAGGTATATATCCTAAAACTCTTTTTGCATCTAATGATTTATTTTCAAAACCATTCAATACTATTTCTCCTTCAAATCTAAGTAATCCAACTATATTTTTAATAATTGTTGATTTTCCAGCACCATTAGGTCCCATAAGTATCGCAATTTGTCCATCTTGAACATCAAAGCTAATGTGATCATTAGCTAAAAATTTTCTGTATTTTTTACTCACATTTCTTACACTAATCATAATTATCTATCTCCTAATATTTCAATATATTTAACTATTTTAACATACTAATTATTGCATGTCAAAGTCAGTTTTTATTTTATATTTCTATCTCTATGAGAACCATAGTAGTTTCTCATATCAAATAGTACATGCACAAGACTTTCGTAATAAGGAATAAAACTTCCATCATTTATCATTTCAATTATTTCCTCTTTACTAGCCCATTTTACTGCCTGAACTTCTTCCTCTTGCAAAGTTAAATTTTGAATATCTATATCTTCATTAATTATGTAGAAATCATCAAATCCGAAATCGAAATTAACACTTATTGATGGTCTTCTTCCATTTAATTTCAAATCGTAGCCTATTTCTTCTAAAACTTCACGTTTAACAGCTAACTCGCTAGTTTCTCCAGCTACAGCACTTCCTCCAACAGTTAAATCCCAGAGATTAGCCCAACCATTTTTGAAAGGCTGTCTTTGCTGAATTAGCATTTTTCCTTGTGAATTGAAAATACATGCATGCACTACGAGATGAAATTGATTATCATCAAATTTTGCACCCCTTTCAATTATCTCATTTGTATTCACCCTATTTTTATCATATACATCCCAAAATTCCATAAGTCCTCCTATAAAGTTATTTTTTATGTTTTTTTCTTTTAGCATCTTTTTTATATTTTTTAGCCATTCTCTCACTCTCTCTGAGCTTTTTATTATTTGACTTAAGTCTTTTTTCTGTAATTAGACCTCCAATATTGTATAAAACTATAGCTTTAGAGTATTTTTAAGCAACAAAAAAACCAATGATAGAAACATTGATTTAAAAATAGTATATGAGACTTGCGAAAACACAGAGTTATGAATTTTCATCACCTAACCTCAACAGAGTACAATTATATAAATCATTATTATAGTTTCTAAAGCTATTAATTCTTATTAATTTTCCATTTTTAACTTTATTATTAAATAATAAATTCATTACACTTTCCTCCTTTCAGTTTCCGTTTTCACATCTTCGTATTTTTAACAATATTATAATATCACAAAATAATATAAACTCATATTACATATATATTACAAAATATCAGTAGAATTTTTATTTTAATTATATCTTTATTTTAATTATATCTTTATAATTAATAATATTTATATTGTAATCTTATAAATTCAAAATGCATCATATTTTCATGTATGAGCTAGAAACAAAAACACAGAGATTAACGAAAACATACTCTGTGTTTTTTATAAAATTATTTAATTATAATCACTCATAAAAAATCAAGTATTGATGAAATAAAGCATTATTTTTAGAAAACAAACTTCATTCATTTATAAATCATTCATATACTTGGCTTTCACTGCTTTGATACAAAGGTATGTAACTTTTTCTGCTACAGCTTCTTTTATAGGTTTTAACATATTAGTATCATCCTTTTTAAGTGCTTCTAATATCTCTTCTTCATATTCTTTTTGAATCAGCAAATCTATATTAAATTCATAACCTGACTCATACGCTTCTATCAAATGAGATTCGATAGTTCTCTCTTTCAATCCCCTAATTTCAGCAATTTGAGAAATAGAATGATTATCCTCTAACATCTTAGCTGTAACTATGCAAGAAGCTTCTTTATCAGATTTTTTTGCACCCTTATCTTTATTCTTTACTCTCGGGTTATTGTTTTTTAACTCTGCTGAAAAAACTTGCTGAGTGTTTTTTACTATATCATTTTTCTCTACATAGTCTGTAATTTCTTTCATGAAAATCAGACCATAGTTTTTATATTTTGATTGACCTACACCCTTTATTTCTAGCATAGACAACTCATCAGTTGGATAATATTTACAAAATTCTTTTAAAGTAGCATCAGTAAATATAGCATATGGTGGGATATTTTTTTCTACAGCAATATTCTTTCTGATTTTTCTCAGAATTTCAAATAAATCATCATTTGCCTGAACTACAGTATCCTTGATTACATTCTGATAAACTTTCATTTGCGATTTCATAATTTTCATAGAATTGCTGTTAAGTTTAACTAAAGGATATTCATCCGAAGTTATTATTAAATGCTTTTCAGCAGCCAACATATTTATCATATCTTTTATATCATTGATAGTATATTCTTTCATAATTCCATATGTAGAAAGCTGATCAAATTTATATGATAATATTTTTTTATTTTTTGAACCTTTTAATACTTCTGCTACAACCGAACTACCAAATCTCTGTTGTAATCTATATACACACGATAATATTTTCTGTGCTTCTAAAGTTATATCTTTTAAATCTATATCATTAGAACAATTTCCGCAATTCTCACATCTATCTTTATCATATGTTTCTCCAAAATATTCTAATATATACTTTCTCAAGCAAGTACTTAGATAGCAATATTGATTCATGTATGAAAGTTTCTCATATCTATTGGCTTTTTGATTTTCATCTAAATTATCTGTATTATCAATCAAAAATTTTCTCAGCTGGACATCACCTTTACTGTATAATAAAACACATTCAGAACTTTCACCATCTCTACCACATCTTCCTACTTCCTGATAATATGATTCCAAATTTTCAGGCATATTGTAATGGATAACATACCTAACATTCGATTTATCTATCCCCATACCGAAGGCATTTGTGGCTACAATCACATCTATATCATCATACATAAATTTCTCTTGATTTTCTTTTCTGATGTTATTACTGAGTCCAGCATGATATGCAGCTGCAGCTATATTTTTATTAATTAAAAGCTTACTTATTTTATCAGTATCTTTTCTAGTACCACAATATATTATACCCGATTGATTTTTTCTTTTTGAAACATAGTCTAATATAAATTTTTCTTTATTTAAACCCCTATATACTGAAAATTTGATATTCTCTCTATCAAATCCATTTATAAAAACATTCGGTTTTTCTAGATTCAGTTGATATATTATATCATCCTTAACCTGAGGTGTTGCAGTTGCTGTATAAGCTGCAATAACAGGTCTTTTTGGCAATTTAGCTATGAAACTTTTTATGCCTAGATAGGAAGATCTAAAATCATGTCCCCATTGAGATATACAGTGACTTTCATCGATAGCAAGTATTGATATTTCAGTATTTTTTACTATTTTATCTATAGCATAACTTTCTATTCTCTCCGGAGCTATATATAGAATTTTACATCTGCCATCTATAACTTCTTCCACTATACTATCTACTTCATGACTAGCTAGTGTACTGTTTATGAACTGAGCATTTATTCCATTTTCAGTCAAAGCATTTACTTGATCATTCATAAGTGATATTAGTGGAGAAACGACTACAGTCACGCCTTCTAACATGAGTGCTGGTATCTGATAACATATGGATTTTCCTCCACCTGTCGGCATTATAACTAAGGTATCTTCTTTATCTAATACCGATCTTATAGCTTCTTCCTGACCATTTCTAAAATCATCATATCCAAAATATTTTTTTAATAATTGCTTAGCTTTTTCTATCAAAATTATCCCCTTTTATATTTAATTTATTATATGTATTTTAACATATATATATATAAACTTCAATCTCATAAAGTTTAGGGTGAGGTCAAATTACTTTGGGTTTTATTTTTCTTGATATGATTAACATTTAGTGATATGATAAACTTAGAATTAAAAAATATTTAATTTTCATAAATTTCATTTCAATATTATAGTCATAAGTATTTATAAAAGAAGTAATTTATTTTGAATTAATCATATAGAATCAATATATATAAGGAGAAACTATGATATTAAAAAGCAAAAAACACTTACTATATTTATTAGTAACAATTGCACTAATTGCATTAACAATTAGCATTTCAATGATAATATCTAGGCACGAAGATACTAGAAAACTAGAATTTCAAGATAAAGAAGCATATTACGTAGATGGAAGATTTCCTATGCATATTATAGATTTGTCAGAAAATATTATTATTAAAAACACTCCAGCTAAAGTTGTTTTTAAAATCGCTGTAACAGCTGATACAGATGGTATTTTAATTTCAGAGAATAGCAAATATAGAAACACATACGACATTTGCTATGGAAAGTATATTTTTCAAATTATTGAATCTAGAGTTGAATGTAAAGATATGAAGTATCAATCAGACAATCAAAAACACTTAAAAATCAAAGATATAAATATTTCTTTAAGAAGAATAAATGACTTTGACTTTGCATTTTCAAACTTAGAAGTAGGTACAGGAAATAGTCGAAATCAAGCTATATATGGTTCTTCAAGCCTAGCAGATTTTGAAATTATCAGAACTGATAAACACACTGGAAAAAAGAAGAATCTTTCATATAAAAAAAACATTTTATTTGGTAAGTCAATTTTACTAGACGATCAAGGTATAAATACAAAAGGCAGATTTTCTGATGACTTCTATGATAGATTAATAAAAATTGAGTCAGGCAAAATTGAAAAGTTACAATTAGAAAACTTGATGGACTATCTATCTGCTGAAATTACATTTCAAAATGAGTTAAACTCAGCAAGAACATGCAAGTGTGAACTTACAATAGACTACACAGTCGAAAATCTTAATAATCCAGAAAAATCCTATACAAGTTCATATTCAGAAGATATAGATCTGATTATTGAAAAATCATACTAAAATAGCTAAGTATTTAAATTTTTGATAATAAAACACCCTACATAGAATTCAAATATCCTATATAGGGTGTTCTCTTTTAATTTTCTAATCCACTATTTCAATTCCATTTAATTGAGATTTTAGATTTTTTGTAAAAGAATCTATATATTCTCTTCTAAGTTCTTTCTGTTCTTGTAACTCTTGAGAAGTCAATCCATCTTCAGTCTTTGACTTACGAGCTAGTTCATTTATTCTTTCAACTTTTTTAGCTTCCATTTTACGACCTCCATTTTTAATTAAGCAATTAATATATAACTTTAATTTTTCTTACAAGAAAAATTTTCTACATCTATTTTAAATACCATTACATTATTTAAAATTCTATCTGGAATCTCAGTATTCATATTCATTTGATGTTGCAAAATTTTATTTAAAGCAACTTGCTTGTCATGTGCATCTTCAACTATTTCAGACATACCTTCTCCTATAATGCATCCATACTTAACAGTGAAAAAATATTTTTCCACATCAGCTATAAACTCATCATTGTAATCAATTTCAAACCAAACTTTAGTAGATTTATCTAGTAATATATCTGCTCTTCTTCCAGATTTAGCACCATGAAAATATAATGTTAGATTTTCCTTAAATTCATATCCAAAACTCATAGGAACTATATGAGTTCCTAGATTATCATGAAAAACTAATCTACAAACTTTACATTTTTCTAAAACTTCTATAATTTCTTCTCTATCAGTTACTTCTCTATCTTTTCTTCTCATACCTTTTCCTTATATTATTTATTATTTATATAGTAATATTCTCTATTATTTTATCACATATATCCATGCAAACTTTCGATGCTTCATCAAAAGCCTTATAAAACTCATCTGCTCCACCAGTTAAACTATCAGATATTGTTTTAATCAAAACACAAGGTATATTAGATTTATCAGCAATTAAAACTATAGCAGCCGATTCCATATCACAAATATCTGTATTAAACTGCTTATGAATTTCACTTTTTTCTTCTTTAGTACCTATGAATTTTTCACCTGAAGCACAAACAACTGCTTTCAATCTTGGATCAACATTCAAAGCCATGTCTAATAATTTTTTATCAGTAGGAATATATATACTCGGATAATTTAAATGTCTACCTATTTCACAATTATCTGCATCAGAAGTATCAAAATTATAATGCACTACACTTTCAACAACACACGCAGAAGTAACCGCTATTTCATCAGTCATAGCACCAACTACGCCATAATTTATTATATAATCAACTTTAAACTCACTAATTAATAGTTCTGTAGCAGCTGCTGCATATATCTGACCTGCACCACTACGTATAGCAAATATTTCAGCATTGTTTTTATTTATTTTATATACATTAAATCCAGAAGTCTTCACTTTTTCTATCTGCAAATTATATTTATCTAAAAATGATTCTATTTCAACTGCGATTATCATACCAATTTTCATATTTTTCCTCCTTATAAATATTATAGAATTATATTATACCATATATTTTTTAAATGTCTATATCAATTGAATTAAATATTCATATAATGTATAATAATAATTGATACTAAAATAATGGAGGATATGTTGAAAAAATCAAATTTTAAAATCAATAAAGTTAATTTACCAAATGTTTTAGATAAAAAAGATTTCATAGAACAATTAATATACGATTATTCTAATGAAGAAATGGATATAGAAATGATTCATTTCGATTCTATAAATATTTCTTCATGTGATTTTTCAAGAAATACATTTGAAAATGTTCTATTTGAAAACTGCATTTTTAATGATATAAATTTTTCAAACTGCAACTTTAACAATATCATGTTTAAACATTGTGAAATCGTAAATTGTGACTTCACAAATGGATGGTTCAATAGGTGTGAAATAAATGATAGTCAATTTATGGGAAGTAAGTTTAATAACTCCTCATGTACTGATTTCAGAATAATAGAAAGTAATATGAAATATGCAAATTTTACAACTTCTAAGTTTAAAAAATGTGAAATTATATCATCTGATATGTCAGATGCTTTTTTCGCTGAATGCAAGTTCAAACAAATGAACTTCGATGAATCAAAATTTATTAGGACAGAATTTTTCAGAAGTTCTTTAAATTCCATAGATTTCACTTCATCTACATTAGAAGGAATAAGAGTTTCTGAAGGTGCACATGAACTTAGAGGAGCAAAAGTAAATATACATCAAGCAGCAGAACTATCTAAACTACTAGGACTTATTATAGAATAAAAAATTAGGATATTGAAATTAATCAATATCCTAAAAATTTACTTTTTATATAAAAAACCATATATCTAATCTATTAATATATACACTATTTCTATATATCACATAAAAAATAGTTATCCTAATAATTTAACTATATCTTTTTCCATCTTCAAAGGTTCAACTGCAGGAGCGAATCTTTTTATAACATTTCCATCTCTATCCACTAGAAATTTAGTGAAATTCCACTTGATATCTCTACCAAACAATCCCTTTTTTTCATCCTTCAAATATTGATATAAGGGAAGGGCATTTTCACCATTAACATCTATTTTTTTGAACAAATCAAACTGCACAGAAAACATATCACTGCAAAAATTCACTATCTCTTCATTTGATTTTGGTTCTTGATTTTTAAATTGATTACAAGGAAATCCTAATATTGCTAATCCCTTATCTTCATACTTCTCATACAGAGCTTGTAATCCTCCAAGTTGAGGAGTAAAACCTCACTTACTAGCAGTATTTACTATAAGAACAACTTTCCCCTTATACTTCTCCATCTTAACAATTTCACCATTCATAGCTTCCGCTTCTAATTCATAAAACATAATTTCTCCTTTCTTCATTTACTTTTTATAGATATAAGATACCCATTTAAACATTCATTAATCTTTTTTATATAAAAAATACTAAATATTGACTAATAATTGAATTAGTGTTATCATCTAACATATTATAATAAGAGGAGAAAAACATGAAAATTTGCATTCTTTATGCTGGAAAAATTGATAAAAATTTAATAAAAGAAATGTCCAAAATGGCGGATTCTATAGACTCATACTTACTAAAAAGTAAATATGATTTATTTAAAAATAATTCGTACAGACCTGCATTTTGCAAATCTATAGATTCTGAAGAAGAATTGCTTGAAATCGTAAAAGATTATGATTTAGTTTTAGAACAAATTGACTTTATGTCAAAAAATATAGCTTCTTCTATCATTAAGAAAATTGAAAATAAAAATATCAACTTCATAAAATTCAAAACAACAGAAAAAGCCTCAAAAAACCCAAAAGTATTATCTACTAATGACTTATTAGATTATATAAAAAATTATCTATAATTTACATCCGATGCATTAGATAAATCTTCTTTTATAACCTTACCATCATATACATTCAAATCAGAAGCATTGCTAGCTTCTATTTCTATATTACCACTAATTGCTATATCACAGTCAGAAGCATTTGATAGATCTATTTTCGCAAATTCTGCTTCTATATCTCTAAGATTAGCTTCAGAACTATTTGTTACTTCAACTTCTATAGCTTTATAAGTTCCGGACAATTGAGCTTCTGAACTGTTAGTAATATCCAAAGTTAGATTATCTCCACTTAAATTACCCTTGATCTCACTGCTATTAGTTACATCAATATGCACATCTCCGTCATATTCATAATCACCTGAAACTTCTAATGAAGTAGAATTAGATATATCAATGAACTTAAGTGTTGGGCATTTAACAATAACTTTTATCTTAGTATCATAAAAATTAATTCCATCTTTAGGTCTTAATAGTAATTTATTATTGCTCGTTTTCACTTCTAATCTTTCAAAGATGTCTGCATTAGTTTCTATAGATATATCGTAATCATCATCTTTTACGAAATATAATCTAATACCTCCTGTTGCATCAATCCCATCAAAATCATTTAAATCAAACTTTCTAGTTTCGATTTCTCCAGTTCCTTTGTATCCATTAGAAAACGGATTAAAACTGACATTATAAGTACATGCTGATAAGACAAATAGCATACATGTAGCCATTAATAATAGTGCTTTTTTCATTATTTCCTACCTTTCTAATTACCCTTTTATACTTGTGTATATATTTTATCACAATAAATTTTATATGTATATCAAAATATCACTACAATCAAAATTATCATAAAATATATGAAACTCATGTCTCAATGATTTAATAATAACATAAAATGACATATATTAAATTAAAATATCATTAGAAATTATTTAAAATAATATTAGTGTAGAAATTGAATATATGTGATATAATTTATCTGACAAAAATCTATTCATATTATTTTATCAAAGGAGAAAGTAATGGAAAATAAAAGTTGTTCATATTTATTAAAATCACATACATTTAAAAATGGTGAAAAAAATCTCATAACAGATGTTAAAGGCATAAAAGTTGGAGAATACACCATTCATGATAAGTCAAAAAAAATTCATACTGGAGTAACTGCAATCATTCCAAGAGAAGACAATATTTTTGATAAAAAGCTAATTGCCTCTGCAGAGGTTATAAACGGTTTTGGAAAAACCGCTGGTTTAGTTCAATTACAAGAATTAGGAAGTTTGGAAACTCCTATTATATTAACAAATACACTAAGTGTAGGAACAGCTCTAACGGCTTTAACTAAACATATGCTAAGCCTAAATGATAGCATTGGTACTACAACTGGTACTGTTAACTGCATAGTAGGAGAATGTAATGATGGCCGATTAAATGACATCAGAGGTATGCATATAAAAGAAGAACATGTTTTAGAAGCAATATCAAATGCAGATGATACTTTTTCTTTAGGTAATCACGGTGCAGGTAGCGGTATGTGCTGCTTAGGACTCAAAGGTGGATTAGGCTCTTCTTCTAAAATTGTAGATATAGCAGGTAAAACTTATACACTAGGTTCTCTAGTTGTCAGTAATTTTGGAGCTGCTGGTCACCTAAGAATAGATGGAAATTTCATAGGATCTGAAATATTGGAAAAACAAAAAGAAAATCAGATGAAAGAAGATCAAGGCTCTATTATGATTATCATAGCTACAGATGCTCCCCTAACTTCTAGACAATTAAACAGAGTATGCAAAAGAGCTGCTGCAGCTTTAGGTAGAGTAGGTTCATATATTGGAAATGGCAGCGGCGATATTGCCATAGCCTTTAGTACTGCAAACACTATATATCATGATTCTAAAGAAATAAATAATATGAATTTTCTAGCTGAAGATACATTAAATAATATATTTTTAGCTACAGTAGAATCAGTTGAAGAATCTATCATATCTTCTTTATTAAATGCTGAAGAAATCAGATCAGGTTTTTGTTTAGAAAGTATAGATTGTTTATCAAATTACATATCACAGGGAGAATAGATAATGATTTTAATTAAAGACATAGAAATATATAGTCCTGAATATTTGGGAAAGAAAGATCTTTTAATCGCTGGTCATAAGATAGAATTGATTGAAGATAGAATTGATATAGATGAGAAATATGTAGAAATTATAGATGGCAAAGGTAAAAAACTAATACCTGGATTAATTGACAAACACATTCATATAACTGGTGGTGGAGGCGAAGGTGGTTTCACAACTAGAGTTCCCGAAGTTGATATATCTGAACTAATGAAATCTGGTATTACAAGTGTAGTAGGTCTTCTAGGCACTGATGCTAGCACTAGAACACTAAATGACTTATTGGCGAAATCGAAAGCTATAAATGAGTTTGGCATATCATGCTATACTCTTACAGGTTCATATGAATATCCTGTAAAATCATTTACTGATAGCGTTAGAAATGATATAGTTTTTTTAAACGAATGCTTAGGATGCAAGATAGCTCTATCGGATCATAGAGATTCATGTATATCAGTTGAAGAGCTAAAAAGACTAGCATCTCAAGTATATGTAGGTGGAAAACTTTCAGGTAAACAAGGTATTTTAACTATACATATGGGAGATGGTAAAAAAGGTTTAGAATCTGTTTTTGAGTGTTTAAAAACAAGTGAACTACCAATAACTGTATTTCACCCTACCCATGTCAATAGAAATAATTATTTACTAGAACAATCACTAAAATTCATGAACCTAGGTGGATATATAGATTTAACATGCGGAGATACTGGAAATACCAGACCTGCAATTATCGCCAAAGAATTACTAACAAGAAATGATTATAAAAATATAGATAAGGTAACTATCTCATCAGACGGAAACGGAAGTTTCTCAACATATGATAAAGATGGAAAACTGTTAAATATAGGAGCATCCAGTATATTTGCCATTTATGATGAATTAGTATACATGATAAATGATTTAGATATCAGTCTAACTGAGGCATTAAAATTTTTTACAAGCAATGTAGCTAAATCTCTAGGATTAGAAAACGAAAAAGGTTATATTAAAACTGCTTATAATGCAGATCTATTAATAATTGATGATAAAATGAAAATTCAAACTTCTATAGCTAATGGAGAAATCATATATCAAGATGGAAAAGTTTTGAAAAATATACCTTTTGCATAATGTATAAGCATAGAAGCAAATATAATTTTTGTATATCATAAAATAACCAAATTTTTTTCATAAAAATAATCTATTAATATCTAAATAAGTTTTTAATAGATATTAATAGATTTTTCTTTATTTTTCTTAATCACTAATAATAACATAAAGAAAACTAAAAGTCCTGCTAAGAAATACATAACCATATGTATACCACTCTTATCTGCTATAAATCCTATCATTGGCGCTATGAAAACTTTCATGAGAGATTTCATTTGAGAACTTACACTGAGCATAGTAGCTCTTTCTTTTTTAGCCATATGATTGTCTATCTCATCTACAAAAATAGGCTTTCTTAAATTCAATAATAGATTAATTATTATAAATATTATTATAACCACTATAGGCATATCGATAAAACAACCTAAGAAAATCAAACTAACAATCAAAGACACATATAGAATATTTAGTACAGTCATATTTGTTTTTTGTTTTTTCAGCAGATATGCTTTTTTTGATGCCACAGCACTAAAAATATTTATAACTGCATAAACCAAACCTATTATCAGTTTCAAATTTTGATCAGCATTCATACTCTGTATAATAATAAATCCCGAACCGATTATTATCATTTTCATAATAGGTTGCACAAAATCTTTTATAGATGCTATACTAGCCTCAAATATAGATTCATTCAAAATCAGAACTCTCAATTTTTTATTTTTTATCAAACTATTTTTAAAAGATATAATCATTTCCGTAAAAGAAGTAACTTCAACATCACCTTTGTCTAAATCATTTGGATATGATAATATTAATAAAAAGTCTAAAATATATGGTATAGTAGATAGTAAAAATATGTAACCCGAACTAGGTACATTTAGTATTATTATAATTCCTAAAATTGAACTAACTGCTGACCCTATCAGAGAACCAGACCTAGTTTTTCCATATACAAATGTTTTATGATTAGACCAATTTTTTTGCTCTAAATAAGTATATATCATAGCCTTGTGTGTTCCTGATCTAAATGCTTCTCCTAGTCCAAAGAATATCATAGCTATCATTGCTAAATAGAAACCCCTGCTGAAAAAGAAAAACATAAAGGATATAATATAAAATATAAAACAAGTGCACAATTCTTTTTTCTTTCCGAAATAATCAGCCACAAAACCTGATGGTATTTCAAACACATTTACTATTATTTCTTTGATAGATATAAGTATACCAATTTGAAACAAAGTCAAGTTATTAGCTAATAAATAAATTATCAAATATGGTTCGAAAAACTTTAAATTTTTAAGAAAGCCATATGATGTGAATTTCTTTATTTGCTTATCTGATAATATTTCCTTCTTTAATTTTTTATCCATAATTATTACATCTCTACCACTTCTATTAAATCATCTGCATCATATACAAATTTTATATTTATAAATCTATCTTCATTTTTAAGTATAGGAGTTAGAAAATATCTATCTCCTTCCCACAAATTTAAACTTAAAACTTTTTCCTTGTCTATCCATTCAAGTGTTCCCTCATTACAATCTATTAGATCTCCTGAGTAATCACTAACCGTGTAAATAAATATAAGTTCACTCTCACATATAGTATTTACAAATGTTATGAAACCTTTAAGCTTTAGTTGCTGTGCTTTCAAGCCAGTTTCTTCAAATATTTCTCTTTTTATACATTCATCTGGTGACTCATTTGCCTCTAACTTTCCACCTACACCTACCCATTTACCTTCATTTATATCATTTTCTTTCTTATTTCTATATAACATAAGAAATTTCTCGTTTTTTTCTATATAAGCTAATGTTGATATAATCATTTATCTCCTCGTGCTGTTAATAATCTAAATTATTTCTTTCCAATCATCAATTTTAAAACCTAAAAGTATTTTTCCATCAGCTACTAATAAAGGTCTTTTTATGAGCATGCCATCAGTAGATAGAATTTCAGCCATAGCATTTTCATCCATATCCTTAATTTTATCTTTCATTCCAAGTTCTCTATACTTCATTCCACTCGTATTGAAGAACTTTTTAGCCGGTCCATCAAACAAATCCATATACTTCAATAATTTTTCAGCAGTTGGAATGTCTTCCACTATCTCTTTGTATTCATATTCCACTTTGTTCTCATCTAAAAATTTCAATGCTTTTTTACATGTTCCACAATTTTTATAACAATATACTATCATACTTCCTCCTATTTCATTGTTTGCACGCTACCTATAAATAGTGGCAAGTTTGTTTTTGTATCTATAATCATATATACGAAAGGTCTATTCAAGTTAACTTCTTTCAACTCTTTTTCATCTGGCATACAAGTAGTTTCATTCATTTCAACTATAGTTACAGCTGCAGCCTTTGTTCCATATTCAGTATTCTCGATATGTGTTTTATGTATTACTCTGTTTATATAAATCGGATTTACAGAATCTGCCATGTTTGAAAAATCTGCATCAGTATCAAATGCTAGTTTTATCCCCATTTCTTGCAAAATTTCACTCATTTCAAAATTGCTATCATACTCAAATTTAGGCATTTTTATTTGAACTTCTGTATTTTCTTTTGGAGTTAAAAATTTAATATACTTATCTCCAGTCATATCAGAAAACAACTGTTCAACTGTCATAGTTTCATCTTTCGGCTGCATAGCTACAAAAGCGTAGTTCCATTTTTCATAGAATTTAATAAAACCTATCGCATTTTCATTTTCTAGATAATCATCTTCTACAGTTTTCATAAAATCCGAAGTTTTTTCGCTTCCATCTATTGCATAAAAAACATCCTTTTCTACTTGATAATCTTCAAATGGTTCTTTCCACTTTGCGTCAAAAACCAAAGCATTAATAAGATACATAAAACTATCTTTATCCATTTTATTTAAAGCTTTATCAATCATTTTATCAGTATTTGTGTAAACCCAATTATTTATAAATTCTAAAGCATTATCATCAAATGGTAGTTTATATATTTCTGATTCATAATAATTAGATACATCTTGTAAAAATCCATTTTTTACAGAAATCCTATCATTTTCACTGTTATACCAAATTGAATTTGCCATTTTGACAGTTTGCTTTTCATCATCAAATAAATTATCCATATATGATTTAAGATAGGCATTCATTTCTTCCATAGACATTCCCATGCTTAATACCTCTAACATCTCATCTTGTGTTTTTCCATTTGACCCATTAGCTGTCATTCCTAAAGCATATAATACTGACATAGGTGATATAAGCATATCTTCATCACTCACACATTTCTTAAATAATTCTACTGAAAAATCAGCAAATTTACTAACCACTTCATCAGTTATTTCAGTTTTAGCTATATTCTCTGCTGAAGGCAATTTCTCTTTATACTCAGATAATTTTGATATTTCAGATGACACCTTATTATTTTCATCTGCAATTTTTCCATCCTCTGTTTTAGCACATCCTGCCATATTTACTGTCATAAATAAAATTAAAATTAAGCTAACATACTTTTTCATACTTTCTCCTCATCTATATGTCTTTCCTCATCCTATATATTTCATACATAAATCATTAAAATATATAAATTCATATTAATTAATACAAGTCTTTTTCATATAAATTATTTTATCATTTTTAATTGATTTAGTCAAAAAAAGATGCCAATCAGCATCTTTCATTTTTTATACCACTATCTCATGTAAGCAACCATATTTTTATGTATAACAGCTTTCATTCCTTTTGCTTGATAAAACAAGTTATCTCTTTCATCATTTGCATCAGTCAATAACATAAATAATCTAACATGATGATATTCTTTTATAGTTCTATCAAGAAGTTCAGAACCTATACCCATTCTCTGATGTTTTTTATCAACAATTAAATCTTGCACTACCATAACGTGTTCAGTATCTCCAACACATCTTATAAATCCGATAAGTTTGCCCTCTTCAAATGCTCCTAATATATAAAGAGAGTTATTGAATGCATTAGTTAATTTTTCATCATCTCTTAAATAAGCCAACCAACTCTCATCTGCATATATCCTCTTTATGTCCTCAATTTCTTCTATTCCAAAATTTCTATAATCCATTTTTTCTCCATTCATTTTTTTATAGTTTCAAAAAAATGTATAGATTTTTACTAATTATTTTTATAATAACCTATCATTATTTAACTATATCGAACTATTATATCATAAAAAAGCTGATTTTTCAATTGTTTAAAAAAGTTAAATATCATCAAGTTATCTTTAAAGTCTTTTTATCATCCTATAAATCTCGAAATCCTCATTATCAATATTATGTATCACTTTATCAAATACTTCAAATCCATTTTTAGTCCAGAATTTACATCCTGCCTCATTATCAAGCATACACCCCAACTGAATTTCAGTAAAATTCATATTTTTTGATATATCAGATAATCCGTCAAATAGTTCTTTTGCATAACCCTTACCATGAAATTGGCTATTCAATATAAATAAGCCTATATATCCACTTCTATCATTCGGAAATTTCTCTAAATAATCTAACAAAGCAAATGCTTGTTTATCTTTATATATAATACAATAAGTTTTTTGCTCTAAAGAAAGACCTTGTGGTCTCCCTAATATATCATCTATAACATCTTGCACAAGGGGTTCATGATTCTGAGTCTTGCTAATAAAATACTCGTTATTTCTAAGCACTTCAAGTGCATCTACAGCATTATTCTCGTCAATTATCTCTATATTATATTTACTGAATTTTTCTCTCAATTCTTTTATAATCATATACCCTCCAAATTTTTTTCTTTATAACCTATTATTTTGTAAGAATCATTTCTAACTCATATAAAGTATCATTTAACTTATGAGTATTACCTGTTTTTTCGAAACCTCTTTTACTATACAAATTATAAGCACCTATATTATTGTTCAAAATCCATAATTTGAGTCTAGATTTTGATATACTTATAATATAATTAAGCAATTTACTACCATACCCTTTTTTCTGCTCTTCTGGCAAAATATATAGATTTTCTATCAAATCATCATTAATAGATATAATACCTTTAGCATCTTCATCATATAGTATATAAAAAACTGCCCCTCTATCCATTTCATTCTCAATATATTTCATCTGATGATTGACATCATGCTTTTCTATAAAATCTTCAGAACAGAAAGATTTATGAGATTCTTTCCAAGATACGGAATGAATTTTTGCTGCTTCAAGTATATTTTCTTTATCTACTTTTACTATCATAAAGTCTCCTTTTATAATGCTTTTTATCTATAATAGATATGCATCTTAATC
>Ga0193963_1000452_pt1 | contig 21831 bp, 15 predicted proteins | sample FB_6_MG_FD_140359 | JGI IMG/M metagenome (GOLD analysis project Ga0193963, IMG submission 140359) | Microbial mat bacterial communities from the Broadkill River, Lewes, Delaware, United States - FB_6_MG | ecosystem: Environmental > Aquatic > Freshwater > River > Microbial mats | place: USA...
AGATGTATGAGTGTAGCGCTAGGCTGGGCTCTATAGATAGCAGACTGTAGATAGGCGTAATAGCTTGTATCGGTGTTGTAAGGCTGCGAGCTAGCAGCTGAGATGCTGGTCAGCAATATTTTAACAGCGGTGCTTTAACAGAGGCGCTTTAACTTTAATAAAGGCGCTTTAATAGGGATTCAGCGTCGTTCGTTGGTGTGCTGCTAATGGATGTTTTGTGCGACAGCATAATGTGTGGTCATTAAATGTACCATTTATTGCTGAATTTTGTTAGTATAGGCGGTTTGTTTGCGAAGCAACTGCCCAGTGGGCGCCTCCCTCTTATGGTCGGTACCTTTCATACGGTTAATTTATAGTCATACGGTTAATTTATAGTCATACGGTTAATTTATAGTCATAAGCTAATTTTATAGCCATAAGTTAATTTATAGGTTACCTATAAAAGCCAGTAAGCGTCATTAATGTTGATCTTGGTGTACACAGGCTGCTTATACATAAATGATGTAAGCCCGATACGCAAAGATAGGATAAGCAATAGCAACACAGTAATAACAAACTGTGACAAAAACACTCTTTTAAGTTGTCGGTATTAGCCGATAAACTACAACTTACAACTATAGCTATATAAGCTACATATTGTTTCAATAGCCGGGTTTTAGGCCGTTTAAATATAGCTATAGCGGTATTGTAAAAACGCGTTAACAACGGTTTAACTCATAGCGAGGAGCTCGATACTGATGATACGGCAGCGTACATTAAAAAATGCCATTAAAGCGACTGGGGTTGGTTTACATACCGGTCAAAAGGTTTACTTAACCTTAAAACCTGCTCCTCAAAATACGGGTATCTTATTTCGTCGGGTTGATTTGGACCCTGTGGTTGATATCCCTGCTAAGGCAGAGAACGTTGGCGATACGACATTATCAACATCGCTAGTTAAAGGTGATGTAAAAGTATCAACAGTGGAGCATTTGCTGTCTGCGATGGCTGGTTTAGGTATCGATAATGCGATTGTTGAGCTAAGTGCACCCGAAGTGCCCATTATGGATGGCAGTGCCGGGCCCTTTGTGTTTTTGATCCAGTCTGCGGGCATTGAAGAGCAAGTGGCGCCTAAGCAGTTTATACGCATTAAGAAAGAAGTTACGGTGACTGATGGCGATAAAACCGCCAGTTTTAAACCATTTAATGGCTTTAAGGTCAGTTTTAGTATCGATTTCGATCACCCTGTATTTCGCGGTCGTTCTTTAGCAGCCTCTGTCGATTTCTCCAGTACCTCTTTTGTTAAAGAAGTCAGTCGTGCTAGAACCTTTGGTTTTATGCACGAGATCGAGTATTTACGTTCGAAAGGCCTCGCTAAAGGCGGAAGTGTTGATAATGCTATTGTGGTCGATGAATACCGTATTTTGAATGAAGATGGCCTGCGCTATGATGATGAATTCGTTAAGCATAAAGTATTGGATGCCATTGGTGATTTGTATTTGTTAGGCAATAGCTTAATCGGTGAATTTCGCGCTCATAAATCAGGGCATGCGCTGAATAACAAGTCATTGCGACAGCTAATGTCACAGCCTGATGCATGGGAGGTAGTCACATTTGAAGATGAAGAAGAGGCACCTATATCCTATGTTAAGCCTATTTTGGCTGTTTAAATTTTATACGAAAAAGGCCTAAGATAATATTTTTTAGTGCCTCTTGGTAATTTATCTGGTATCTTCCTTTCAGGAATTGACACTTATTGTGAGCTTTTACTGTTGTAGTTCGCAATAAGAATGCCAGAAATAAGTATTATTCAGTATTAACAGTAGTTTGTAATCCTTTGATTTATAGACCATAGTTCTATAGAACCTAGTCTTTAAGTAACGGTCTTTGCAGCTCTTAGGTACTTATTTTAGGAGTGTATTGTAAGGATCAGCGCTTGAGGTGTTTTAGGGTTGATTGCAGACTGACTGTATCTCTATGCGGCAACTGCTCGCATATTCTCCTATACCGCCTGTCTGCTTTTATTCGATTGATATGAGTGAGTTATTTATAAACCTTCATTATGAAGATTATTTTAGTGAGTAAGTACTGCGGCGGCACCAAGCATTTTACCTTGAGTCATTGGACTCGTGCGCTGTTATCCCTGTGCGTGTTAGGGCTGCCTTTAGGTATTGGTTTTTTTGCCGGCCAGCAAGTCAATGATGGTGATGATACCGGTATTATTACAGCCGAAGCGGCAAATGAATGGGATAAAACACTAAAAGAACAGCAAGCTGATATTGCTAAAACACACAAAGAATCATCCGCTAAGCTATCGGCTATTACCTTGCGCATGGCCGAGCTACAGGCGCGCTTAGTCCGCTTAGATGCCTTGGGCGAGCGCTTAACATCGATGGCCAAACTCGATAAAGGTGAATTTGACTTCAGTCAACCCCCTGCAATTGGTGGCCCTGAGACTCAGGCCCTAGGCGAGGCCTATCGCGCACCTGAGTTTATGCAGGCGGTTGAGACACTAATTGACACTATTGATGACCGCGAACAACAGCTCGATACGCTAGCGGCACTAATGGCTAAGCGAAAGTTGCAAAGCGATGTTTTTGTCGCAGGTCGACCGGTTAAAAAAGGTTGGATGTCCTCTCGATTTGGCCGTCGTACTGACCCATTTAACGGTTCTATCTCTTGGCATAATGGCGTTGATTTTGCCGGTAAACTCAACTCTGACATTATTGCTGTTGCCTCAGGTGTTGTGACTATCTCCGGTGAGCGCAGTGGCTACGGCGGTATGATTGAAATTAGCCATGGCGGTGGATTTAAAACACGCTATGCCCACAATAAAGCGAATCTTGTTCATGTCGGCGATGTGGTCAAAAAAGGCCAGGTTATCGCATTAATGGGAAGTAGTGGCCGCTCTACAGGCCCACATGTTCATTTTGAAGTTTTCAAACACGGTCGCCCCGTCGACCCGGCCAGTTACGTACAGCGCACTCATCGATAAACCTCCTTCTATTACGCGCTCAATTCTTACTTAATGTGATCAATCATCATTACCTATGGTGCTTGGCCTCTAGGTTTGATAAGCTCGGGCGCCATTGAAAGGCCTCTGCCTTTAACCATTCAATACGATAAAATTTTCATGGGTTTATCCCGTCCCTTTTAAGGAATTAGGTTTCAACATGTTTGCCAAAGTAATGAAAACGGTGTTTGGCTCAAAAAATGATCGGCAGCTCAAGCGAATGGGCAAGCTTGTCAAACGCATCAATGATTTAGAAGAAGAAACGCAAGCGCTCGATGATGGGCAGCTGCGCGCTAAAACAGAGGCTTTTCGGACTCGCCTGAATGATGGTGAAGCATTGGAGCAGTTGCTCCCCGAAGCCTTCGCTTGTGTGCGTGAAGCGGCAAAAAGGGCATTGGGGCTACGGCATTTTGATATGCAGCTAACCGGTGGTATTACTCTTTTTGAAGGTAATATAGCGGAAATGCGTACCGGTGAAGGTAAAACCTTGGTTGCTACACTACCGGCTTATCTCAACGCACTCAGTGGCAATGTTCATATTGTAACGGTCAATGATTACCTCGCCAGTCGTGATGCTGCTTGGATGGCACCGGTCTATGAATTTCTGGGGATGAGTGTTGGTGTGGTGCGTTCACAGCAAGATCAAGAAGAAAAACGCCAAGCCTATCAAGCTGATATTACCTACGGTACTAACAACGAATTTGGCTTTGATTATCTGCGCGATAATATGGCCTTTAGCAAAGAGGATAAAATGCAACGCGGTTTGCGTTTTGCCATCGTGGATGAGGTCGACTCGATTCTTATTGATGAGGCGCGCACACCTTTGATTATTTCTGGGCCCGCTGAGGATAGCTCAGAGATGTACCGCAAGATTAATGAATTAATCCCACAGCTTAAAGCCTCGACACCTATGGTTGATCAAGCTGACGGCGCACAACCTGATGGCGACTATGTGCACGATGAAAAATCTCGCCAAGTGGAGTTGACTGAAACGGGTCACCAAAAGATTGAAGAGCTATTGATCAAAGCCGGGCTGTTGAGTGAAGATGATAGCCTCTATGCCTCGACCAACTTAGGGCTGTTGCACCATGTGCATGCGGGCTTGAAAGCATATGTGTTGTTCCATAATGGTATGGAGTACATGGTTGAAGACAACCAAGTATTGTTGATTGATGAGCACACCGGTAGACCCATGCCTGGTCGACGAATGTCTGAAGGCATTCATCAGGCGCTGGAGGCCAAAGAAGGTGTATCGATTCAAAATGAAAGTCAAACACTAGCGTCTACGACCTTTCAGAACTATTTTCGCCTGTTTGAAAAGTTAGCGGGTATGACCGGGACTGCCGATACAGAAGCCTTTGAGTTTAATCAGATTTATGGGCTTGATGTTGTCGTGATCCCTACCAATCGCGATGTTGCACGAATTGATGCAAATGATCTGATTTATATGTCAGTGGAAGAAAAGTATGATGCTATTGTCGCTGACATTAAGGTTTTTCAAGAAAAGCATGCCCCGGTACTCGTTGGTACAGTAACCGTTGATGCCTCAGAGGAAATGTCGCGCCGTTTAAAGCAAGAAAACATTCCACACAAAGTCCTCAATGCTAAATATCATGAAAGTGAAGCCGAAATTGTCGCTCAGGCTGGCCGCCCGGGGCATGTCACCATTGCGACTAATATGGCAGGTCGTGGTACTGATATTGTTCTTGGGGGCAATCTGGAGGCTGAGCTTGCCACACTTATTGAACCGACTGAAATTCAAGTACAACAAATAAAAGAAGAGTGGCAAAAGCGCCATCAACAAGTCTTAGATGCCGGTGGCTTACACATTATTGGTACCGAGCGCCATGAGTCAAGGCGTATTGATAATCAGCTGCGTGGTCGCGCAGGTCGCCAAGGTGACCCTGGCTTATCGCGCTTTTATCTGTCGATGGAAGATAATCTGATGCGTATCTTTGCATCAGATCGAGTACGTGGCTTTATGCAGGCTCTCGGTATGGAGAAAGGTGAAGCCATAGAGCACCGAATGGTGACAAATGCTATTGAAAAAGCACAGCGCAAAGTAGAAGGCCGCAACTTTGATATTCGTAAGCAGTTACTCGAATATGATGATGTGTCTAACGATCAGCGGCAGGTTGTCTACAACCAGCGCAACGAATTGCTAGAAGCCGATAATATTCGCGATATTGTAACAACTATTCGCACAGATGTTATTGCCGACGTTATCAGCGGGTATGTACCCCCACAGAGCATGGAAGAACAGTGGGATATACCAGGACTTGAGCAATTTCTTGATAGTGAGTACGACCTTAAACTACCTATTAGCCAGTGGTTAAAAGAGGATAATAGTCTCCATGAAGAAACACTTAATGCGAAGATTGTTGAGCATGCACAAGCTGCCTACAGTGAAAAAGCAGAGCGCTTAGGCGACGATCTACTCTATATCGAAAAGCAAGTAATGTTGCAGGTACTCGATATGCTTTGGAAAGAGCATTTATCGAATATGGATCACTTGCGTCAGGGGATTAACTTGCGGGCTTATGCACAACGCAACCCTAAGCAAGAATATAAGCGAGAGTCCTTCGAGTTATTTCAATCGATGTTGGAAAATATCAAACGCGATACTGTGCGTATTCTAGCGCGTGTTGAGCCTGTATCGACCGAGCAGATGGAAGCTCTTGAGGCCCAGCGCAAAGAAGAAATGGAACGCAAAATGCAGTTGCAGCACGAACAGGCCTCAGCGATGACTGAAGCTGATAATAGTGAGCATCAAGGGGGGGCTGAGGATGAACAAAAAGTACAAACCTTTGTACGCGAAGGTAAAAAAGTAGGCCGCAATGACCCTTGCCCTTGCGGCTCAGGTAAAAAATATAAGCAGTGTCATGGTAAATTAAGCTAGGAGTAAATACCGGTGAGTGTTGGCCATATTGTATTCCCCGACATGCCTAGTATTACAGGGCTTCAATTAGGCGCTGTTAATGCGGGTATTAAAGCTAATGAGCGTACTGATTTAGTCGTAATTGCATTGCCTGAAGGCGCCCAAGTTGCCGGAGTATTTACTCAAAATGCTTACTGTGCGGCGCCGGTTACGGTTTGTCAGCAGCATTTAGCCAGTGCAAACCACAGCCGCTACCTTGTGATTAATTCAGGCAATGCAAATGCATGCACGGGTGAGCAAGGGCTTCTCGATGCGCAGTCTACGTGTGCTGAGCTGGTGCGACTGAGTACTGTAGGTGGTGTCAGTGGCATAGAACCACAACAAGTACTGCCATTTTCAACCGGTGTGATTGGCGAACCTTTGGCCGTTGATAAAATTATCCGAGCATTACCTGTGTTATTGCAACAGCTAGCGGAAGATCACTGGTCGCTTGCTGCTCACGGTATTATGACCACTGATACCTGCCCCAAAGGGGCGACGCGTCAGTTCGACTATGCGGGTGAGTCGATAGTCATCAATGGGATTGCCAAGGGAGCAGGAATGATTAACCCTAATATGGCGACCATGCTGGGGTTTATTGCCACCAATGCCACTATTGCGCCTGATACCTTAACGCGACTGTCGAAGGAGGCGGCACAGCTGTCATTTAACCGTATCACTATCGATGGTGATACATCCACAAATGACAGTTGCATGTTGATCACTACTCAGGCGACAACAGTGTGTGCCAATGATAAAGACCTTGACGATACTTTTTATCAGCTATTGCGTAAAGCCATTGTTGATGTATACACAGAGCTGGCGCAATTGATTGTACGAGATGGTGAGGGTGCGACCAAATTTGTCACTATCGATGTACAAGAAGGGCTAAGTCACGATGAATGCCTGCACGTTGCCTACGCTATTGCCCATTCACCCTTAGTTAAGACTGCATTGTATGCTTCTGATCCCAATTGGGGGAGGATAGTGGCGGCTATTGGTTATGCGGGTATCGATGCACTGGATGTAAATCGTGTGCGTATTTATTTAGGTGATGTACTCATTGTTGAAAACGGTGGTCGTGCAAAAAGCTATCAAGAAGCACAAGGGCAGGCTGTTATGAATGAGGCCAACATTGACCTAACCATTAAACTGGGGCGTGGTCAGGCGCAAGAGCTGCTGTGGACGACTGATTTATCCCACGAATACGTCACCATCAATGCAGAGTACCGCAGTTAGTCTTTTGACGAATCTAAGGTTAACTACACCATTTTTTAAGCTGCTATCTTTAATTGTATAAGTTTATACTATGACAAAATTCGTTCATGTTGCCGTTGGTGTCATCTGTAATCATCATCAGCAGATCCTGATTGCTAAGCGCCCAAAGCATGTTCATCAAGGCGACTTGTGGGAATTCCCCGGTGGTAAAGTAGAAGTTGGTGAAACGGTGCGTGAAGCGTTAGCGCGTGAGCTTAATGAAGAATTAAATCTTTCTATCACAAATGCCGAGCCTTTTATTCAAATCAACCACGACTATGGCGATAAGCAAGTGCTACTTGATGTGTGGTTAATACACCATCAAGTAGCATCCGTTGAGAGTATGCATGTTGAATATGGGCGTGAAGGCCAGCTTATTCGCTGGGTAAAAAAAACGGCACTACGTGACTATTCGTTTCCAAAGGCGAATGATGCGATTATTGATGCAATAATTACTAAAGTGATAGTGTAAACGCTAAAAATATAGTGGTGGGTATATGTTACTAGTCTCAAAAAGTAAATTACCGTTAGAAACACTGTTGGTACTATGTATATCCTGTCTTTATTTTTTTTTACTCTTATATGAAGATGCAACGCCTATTTCTCTGGATGGCTATTATCACTACAAATTCGCTTTTCTTATGTGGGAAGAGGGCGTTTTTTGGAAAGACGTTTCTTGGTTGCCCTATACTGTGTTGGGTGATAATGGGGTTGACCATCATTGGTTTTTTCACCTTTTAATCGCACCTATTGCAGGGCTTTTCTCTGGTTCAGAAGATGGGCTACTTTTTGCGACGGCATTAGTTGGTGCTATTGCACCCGCAGGCGTCTATTTGTTTCTTCGTTTAGTGAAATTCCCCTATGCGTTATTAATCACCCTTGCTGTTATTTTTAGTCACGACTTTTTACCTACACGCTTCTTAATGCTTAGAATGCAGCCTATAGCATTGGTGATATTTATCTTTGCGATTTATTTTTTGTGCTGTCGTTATTATCTTGCTCAATTTATATTAGCTTTTGCTGCTTTGAATTTTTATCATGGTGGTATTTTATTGCTATTTATTCTAGGTGTATGGTTACTGCTGGATTATTTTTACCATAAAAAAATTGATCTTAAACCCTTTATAGCAGTTTTAGGAGGGCTTCTTGCAGCATTAATTATTAATCCATGGTACCCAAATACGATAGAGTATTTAATGTTTCACACTATTTATAAAGTGTTTCAGTCGCTGCATGTTGAGTCTGGTGTCGAATGGTACCCGTTTCCGATTAATTTATTCTTGTCATTTTCATGGATAGCTCATGTAGGTATGTTGGTAGCCTTACTGGTGTTGTTGTGGTTGTACCGTATTCAAAAATTGAAAGCAGTCCAGCCTTTGTCACTAATGTTCTTTGTTATAGCGTGTTTATTTTTACTTATGTATTTTAAGTCTATGCGTTTCTTATCATTTTATGGTCCATTTTCGATACTCGCATTAAGTTTTCTGTTGTTTGACTTTATTCGCATTACCAAATACCGTTTGCTGCCATTCAGAATTCAGTATGTTCTACCTGTTATATTTACATTTACCGCTTGTTATGGCCTATTTTCAGGTAGTCAATTGGTTTTAAAAGGAGTAAGAACTAATGAAATGAAAGAGTTTAAGGCAGTAGGGCAGTACATAGATTTATATTCTAAGCCTGGCGACCTAGTTTTTAATGCTAATTGGAGTGACTTCGTTAAAATTTTTTGGTTTTCAACAAAAGTAAATGTGATTAATGGCTTAGATCCGCATTATTTGGCTTACCAGAATTGGGATAAATATAAACTCTGGGCTAATTTAGCAGTAGGTAATTTTGATGATTCTGTTGATGTAATAAAAATTCTAAAAAAAGACTTGGGGGTTAGGTGGGTTACGGCTGATCAGGTAAGCAAAAAAATGGTTGAAAAGCTATTTGATGCGCCTAGCGCACATATGATATTGGCAACAGAAACCCATGTATTATTTGAAATAAAATAACATATTAGCCGGAAACGCTTTTTTGATAAATTGTTTTAGTTACCTAGAGTTAGCGGTGAGCTAATCATGTAGCTATCATTGCCCCATTCCCCTAGGTCAATCAACTGGCAGCGGCGGCTGCAAAAAGGGCGGTTGGGAAAGCTATTATCCCAAGTGATTGACTTTTTACAGGTAGGGCAGGGAAGTGTCAGTGGGGGATTTTCAAATGTCGTGGTCATTGTGGGCTAATGCGTCCAGTGTTTGTTGATGATAATGATTAACCGCCTGTTGCAATTGTTGCAATGTGCCGTTGTTATCGATAATAGTGTCTGCCTTTGCGCAGCGTTGCTGTCTTGAGTATTGTGTTTGCATAATGGCTTTGATTTGTGCGCGCTCGACATTATCGCGCATCAGGCAACGCGCGAGTTGGCGCTCTTCACTCAAATCAATCACCAGTGTGGTATTAACAAGGCTATCTTGCTTTGTTTCAAATAACAGGGGCGAGCATAAAACGCGATAAGGTGCCTCGTGAGGTGCTAATGTTGCCTGTAGTTGATTGAGCGTCGCTTCTCGTATTAACGGATGCAACAATGATTCGAGCCAGTTTTTAGCTGATGGATCAGTAAAAATATGTGCTCTAAGCCAAGCGCGATCCAGTGTGCCGTCGCTGGATAATACCTGATGGCCAAAGTGCTCACAAATACTCACTAGTGCAGGTTGACCGAGTGCAACGACTTCTCTTGCAATAATATCTGAATCAATAATCGTAACACCTTGGCTTGCAAATTGCTCAGCTGCCGCCGATTTGCCACTACCAATGCCACCGGTTAAACCAACGATCCACATGATTATTGCCCCTTTAATTAAAGTACCCTATTATACGCCGATTATCTAACCTGTTGGGCAATAGAGCAGGATGTGTATGGGGTTGCCTTTATTTGATACGCGCGTATTAGCCTAGAAATTGTAAATAAGCCTGTGTGATCTGCTCGCCCCAAAGAAAGGCAATTAGCCCGGCTATTGCTAGGTAAGGGCCGAAGGGAATGGGAATGTTTTTATCCCGGCCAAGAATGATAATACCCGCTATGCCAATAGTGGCGCCGACAATAGAAGAGAGTAGAATAATGCAAGGCAATAACTGCCAGCCCATCCAGGCACCCAGAGCCGCAAGCAATTTAAAATCACCGTAACCCATACCTTCTTTGCCGGTAACGAGCTTAAATAACCAGTAGACACTCCATAGTGACAAGTACCCAATGATGGCACCCCAGAGTGCACTGTGTATGTCGCTATAGACGCCAAATAAGTTGACGAGTAGTCCTAGCCATAACAAGGGTAATGTTATATTGTCGGGCAGCAATTGGGTATCAATATCGATCATAGTGAGTGCTATTAAACACCACAATAGCAGTAAACCTATGACTCCCTCACTGGTTAATCCTAATGTGATAAGAATCAACACACTCAATAATCCTGTGGCGAGTTCTACCAATGGGTAGCGAGCACTGATAGATGCGTTACACTGGCTGCAACGACCTTTTAATAGGATATAGCTCAGCAGTGGGATATTCTCCCAGGGTTTAATAGCGTGGTTACAGTGTGGGCAGCTGGATCTAGGGGTAGAGAGACTTAACGGTGTGGTGGCCTTATCATTTTTAATGGTTAATAAGTCACAGCACTCTGTGCGAAATTCTTGCTCTAGCATTTTTGGTATGCGGTAAATGACCACATTTAAAAAACTGCCGATTAATAGGCCGAGTATTAAGCCTGTTAACAGGTATCCTTCAGGGTAGTGGCGCCAAGGGGCCAGCCATAGATCGAGTGTATTCATAAAAAGGGTACTTATGGGGATTGAAAGACTTAACCTAGCTTGCAAGTCGTGTGCGATTGGCCGTAATTGTTAGCGCTAGTCGCACAGTGCATTCAGCTGTCCGTTACACCACATTACCAATCTGGAATATCGGCAAGTACATCGCGATCATCAGACCACCTACCAGTATACCGAGCACTGACATAATCATGGGTTCCAGTAGCGATGTTAAGCTGTCTACCATATTGTCAACTGCCTCTTCATAATAAACCGCTACCTTATCGAGCATTTCATCCAGCGCGCCAGACTCTTCGCCAATTGCCGTCATTTGATTCATTAGGGAGGTAAATAAATTAGAAGAGCGCATAGAACTATTGAGCTGAATACCGGTTGAGACCTCATCGCGAATACTCAGCACCCCTTCCTGATAAATAATGTTGCCCGTGGCACCGGCCACCGATTGCAGTGCGTCAATCAAGGGAACACCCGCGGCAAAGGTGGTGGAGAGTGTGCGGGCGTAGCGCGCCATAATAGAGTTATATAAAATGGCGCCAACTACGGGTATTTTTAAGGAATAGCGATCAATGGCCTTGGCAAACCCTTTAGATTTTTGTTTGGCTTCTTTAAACAAAAAGCCACTGACGATCATGCCAATAAGAATAACCCACCACCACTGCTGGGCTATATCTGATAAGCCCAATACAAATAGTGTAAAAGAGGGTAATTCTGCCCCAAAGTTACTAAAGGTTTCCGCAAACTGGGGCACTACTTTGACCAACAGTATCCCTGTGACCACAATAGCCACCACCAGTACGGCGATAGGGTAGGTCATAGCTTTTTTAATTTTGGCCTTGGTGGCTTCTGTTTTTTCTTTATAAGTGGCGATACGATCGAGCATGGTCTCTAAGGCACCCGATTGTTCACCGGATTCAACTAGGTTGCAAAATAAGTCATCAAAGTACTTCGGGTGCTTGCGCAGTGAGGGCGCAAAGCCCGTGCCGGAGGCGACATCCTCGCGAATGGCCATAATCAGTTCGGTTAAGGATTTGTTATCAACACCGTCAGCAACTATCTCAAAGCTTTGCACTAAAGGGACACCGGCTTTCATCATGGTGGCCATTTGCCGGGTAAAGATGGCAATATCCAGTGGTTTGATGGCTTTTTTGCCGCCAAATAAAGGTTTGGGTTTTTTGCGTACCGTTTTTACTCGGACACCCTGCTTCATCAGCTGTGCTTTTACCAGTGCGGTACTCTGGCCGTGAATTTCGCCTTGAATCACCTTGCCTTTTTTATCCGTGCCTTTGTAAACAAACGCGGTCGATGTTGATGTCGCTGTTGCATTAGCCATAAATAGTTCTCGTGATCAATCCGGTTAGTCTTTGGTTACTCGATTGGCTTCTTCTAAGCTGGTCAGCCCATTGGCGACTTTGCGCAGTGCCGAGATGCGTAGGTTATTAAACCCCTCTTCATTGGCGAGCTTCGCAATTTGCAATGCATTGCCGCCCTCCATAATCAGGTTAGAAATACGCGGTGTAATACGCACTACTTCATAGACCCCGATACGGCCCTTATAGCCATCGATACATTGATCACAGCCGACTGGATGAAATATTTGCCAGTCCTCCTCGGCAATGCCTGTTTGATCAAAGCCCTCTTCAAGTAATATATCCTTAGGAATCTCATCGGCGGGTTTGCGGCAGTGGGTGCAGAGTCGCCGGGCCAGTCGTTGAGCAATAATTAGACTGACGGTTGTGGCCACATTAAAAGCGGGCACACCCATATTCAGTAATCGAGTCAGTGTTTCTGGCGCGCTGTTGGTGTGCAGAGTCGATAAAACTAAGTGGCCCGTCTGCGCCGCTTTAATACCAATCTCTGCGGTCTCCAGGTCACGAATCTCACCGACCATTACAATATCCGGGTCTTGGCGCAAAAAAGAGCGCAGCGATTCGGCGAAGGTCAAGCCAACCTTGGTATTCATTTGAACTTGGTTGATCCCCTCTAAATTAATTTCAACAGGATCCTCAGCGGTCGAGATATTGCGTTCAGGTGTGTTGAGGATATTAAGGCCGGTATACAGTGAAACGGTTTTACCGCTGCCTGTCGGTCCGGTGACTAATATCATTCCTTGAGGTTGGTGCAGGGCTTCTAAATAGAGCGTTTTTTGTTCATCTTCATAACCGAGAGCATCAATACCAAGTTTGGCAGAGCTTGGGTCCAGAATACGCAGTACTATTTTTTCACCAAAGAGCGTTGGCAGTGAATTCACCCGAAAATCAATCGCTCGGCGACTGGATATTTTCATTTTAATGCGCCCATCCTGTGGCAGACGGCGCTCGGAGATATCCATCTGTGACATTACCTTAAGGCGTGCCGCCATACGGGTGGCTAAATTAACCGGTGGTTTTTGAATTTCACGCAAAATACCGTCGCAGCGAAAACGGATACGGTAGGACTTTTCATAGGGCTCAAAGTGTATATCCGAGGCCCCCATTTTAATGGCCTCTAAGAGTATCTTGTTAATAAAGCGCACCACCGGCGCTTCATCAACCTCTACATCCTCAGCGTTGGTATCTTCTTCACCACCACTGACATCGAGACCTTCCAGTGCGTCATCATCCAGATCCCCCAGTGCGTCGCCTAAGTTTTCTTCCTGTGCATTGAGAAATTTCTCGATAGCGGCTTCTAGTTTATCGGCCTCGACCAAGACACTGTCGGTGTTAAGCCCGGTATGAAACTTAATTTCATCGACTGCATGGATATTGGTGGGGTCAGTAACGGCTAAAAACAGCCGATTACCTCGGCGAAATAGCGGCAGGGTATGATGCTTGCGAATCAGCTTAATATCTACCAGATTTTTAGGCAGCGACTCGGGGTTCATCGTGGAGAGATCAAAAATTGGCGTGCCGAATTCTTCCGAGGCAGTGGCGGCAATCAGATCTGCCCCTAAAATGGCTTTGTCGACGAGATAATTGACAAAGGGCTTGTGATCGCGCTTGCTTTCATCAAGATAATTTTGGGCTTGGGTCTCATCGAGTAAATTATCTTTAACCAGCCGTCTGGCCAGCCCACTTAAGGCCTGTGCATTCATGCCATGTTATCTCTATTTATACAAATTACAGTATATATTATGGGTTGTTGTGTGATTACTTGCCATCATTGCTTTACAGATCAATGCCAACACCTAGCGTGGTTAATTTTCGATCATTTTTAATAGTGCTAATAGCACTAGCATACACGCAGTGACACAACATTTTTATTATAGCTGCTATTGGTCGCTAGCATAGTGTTTCGTATACAAATGAGTGATGCTCTATTTGTCATTGAGTTCGTGGAGCATAGTGTTTCTGTAGTGTCTTTAGATGGGCATATTTAAACAATAATCACGCATCATCATCCTGTCCGCTATAAAGCAAGACTAATCATACTCTTTCATACAGCGTAGGTAAAATCTTAACATTATGTGCTAAGTGCCTATAGTAAAGAATATTTTATAAAGTGTGACGTCTAACTCATTTGATTGCTGGAGAAACCCAAGGGCTTGATCTATGGTAAATGAGGTAGCCACAGATAAGGCTTGACGAGTCTGTCTGTGGCGATTACTGTGCTGCCCGAAAAAGGTATTACACTTAGGCATTATATTTCATTGTCTATTGTGTACGAGTTTTCCCCTTTTGGTCTTAAGTTGACATTTTTTGTCAGTTGTTGGCGACTCAAAAATAAGCGGGCGTTAGCTAATAGACTGAAACATAAGGTTTTAAAAAGTTGGCATAAACTGTGTATATCTTACTAGTGAGTTTACACACTATTTTTACCCATTGCTGTATTGATGATTATCTATCCAATCCATAGGAGTTTTTATGAAGCGTAACCAACAGGGTTTTACCCTTATTGAATTAATGATCGTGGTAGCGATTATTGGTATTTTAGCCGCCGTAGCACTGCCGGCTTATCAAAACTATACGACTAGAGCAAAAATGTCAGAAGTTATTCTGTATGCATCTGGCTGTCGCACAACTGTTGAAGAGGTTTATCAAAGCTGGTCCGGTGCATCAACCACTACAGCATTAAATAATAATTGGGGTTGTGAGAGTGGCTCTGGAGTAACGGCAAGCTCGCAATATGTAGGCACTGTAACTACTGATGCTGATGGGATTGTGACAGTCACTACGCGTAATATCAACAATGTCCCTAATGGTTCAATAGTTACTCTCACTCCATACCATAATCAGACCACAATTAAAGATACTGCTACGACAGGTCATTTGGGAGCCCCAGTATATGCTTGGATTTGTGGTAGAGCCCCGGCATCAGGAACCGCAGTCGCTGCTCAGTTTCTTCCAGGTTCATGCCGTGGTGGAACACCAAATTAAATGGCTGTAGTTTTCTTGGTAACAATAAAGGCTAGGCTTTCCTAGCTTTTATTGTTTAATGGGTTTAATAAGATACTTTTTATGATAAGTCCATTAAGACGTTATATTGTATTTACTACAGTGTTGTGTTCAATCATTTCTGGTTTATTAAGCTGGCTGCTCGTTGATCATTATTTTCCTTGGTTATCTTTTTATCACGATTTCTTCGCTTACTTAAGTTTATGGCTGCTTCTGGCATGCTTATTTATTTGCCAATCTAGGCTAATTATTGTTATTCCTCTGTACTTTTTTTTGTTCTTATTGGTCGCTATTATTCCTTTAATACAATATTGTATAGGGGTTGTTTATTTTTTTGGTGATGCTTTTATTGTTAGTTCTTATATCGCTGGTTTCTCCTGTGCTTTTTTATTAGGGCTTAATTTAAATAGAATTCAGCAGGCTCGGTTTTTATATTACTTAGCTTTGGTGTTATTGGCGGCTGCATGTGTTTCTGCTGTTTTAGCTATTATGCAGGTTATACAAGTGGCTAATAGTAGTGGTTTGATTTTTGCGTTGCGTAGTGACTCGTCCCGTGCTTATGCAAATTTAGGACAGCCGAATAATCTTGCGTCTTTATTACTTTTGGGTTGTGTTTGTTTATGCTATCTAAATGAAACGCGTTATTGTGGAAATATCCTTTTTTGGCTCATCTGGCTATTGCTGTGTTTTGCTATTGCTGCGACCGGTTCTCGCACGCCGTTAATTGCTGTAGTTTTTTTGCTGTTTTGGTGGTACTTGGGGCAAAGGCGAAATCTTTTACCTGTAATGTCGCTTAAAAAAATAGTTACAATGGTAGCGATATTCTTTTCTTTTCAGATGTTTGTCCCTTGGTTATTAGAGTATCTATTGCTAGTGGAGGCACCTGGTGCATTAAGAACATCGTCAGCGCGGTTACATATATGGATGCAAATATTACATGCTATAGCCGATTTTAAGTGGTTCGGTTATGGTTGGGGCCAAGTTAGTCTTGCTCAAGGGGCTTCTGTTTTTTCTCACCCCTTTCCTGAGGCTACAACATATATTGAACATTCTCATAATGTATTGCTAGATATTTTGGTTTGGAATGGGCCTGTTATTGGTGGTGCTATTATAGTGTTATTGGGCTATTTTTTGTTTTCATTATATTCTATGTGTTCAACTAAAAACGGCTGGTTTGCTTTATTAGCTGTTGGTTTTCTTGTTGTTCATAGTATGTTCGAGTTCCCGTTAGAGTATGCCTATTTTCTATTACCTTTTGGAGTATTTCTAGGGGTTGCTGCTTCTGATAATAATAGGTTTCAACATATTGAATTTTCAATGCCGATGTTATCTCGCCTATTATGTTTAGGGCTTTTTGCTTGGGGGATGATATTTGTTTGGCATGAATATCGTTACATTGAGACGCGCAGTACATATATTCGCCTGCAGGCGAAAGCTATCTATGTTCCAGATGAATTTCAAGTAGAAAGGCGAAGCGCTGTTTTTACACAATTAATGGCCTATATTGATTTTATTCAAATGGATGCAAAACAAAATATGAATGCTAAGGAATTAGAATTTATGAGGAAAGTAGCGCATCGTTTTGCTGTGCCTCCAACACTATCTCGTTATGCACTGGCTTTAGCCCTTAATTATCAACCGAAGGAGAGCAAAAAAGAATTAGAACGCTTAAAATTACTGCATGGTCAAAAGACGTATGATAAAGCGCTCAATAATATGACAATCCTCAGTAAAAAATACCCGCAACTTGATGCTGTATTGAATTAGTCTAACCGCATCGACAAATCTACCGCCTTACAATCTTTTGTTAATGCACCGATTGAAATATAATCCACCCCTGTCTGGGCAATGTCCAGCAAGGTGGCCTCGGTAATGCCACCTGAGGCTTCAAGCTTTGCCGGGCTACCGAGGTCTTTATTGAGTGCGACGGCTTGGCGTAGCGCTTCTAGTGAAAAATTATCCAGCATTATAATATCAGCACCGGCATTGAGTGCCTGCTGTAACTCATCGTGGTTTTCTACCTCAACTTCTACAGGTTTACTTGGATGATTTTGGCGAGCGGTGGCGATAGCCTGATCAATACCACCGCAGGCGGCTATATGGTTTTCTTTAATCAAAAACGCATCGTATAACCCTATACGATGGTTATAGCAGCCGCCACAGGTAATAGCGTATTTTTGCGCTGTGCGTAACCCCGGAAGGGTTTTGCGAGTATCCAGTAACTTGACCGATGTGCTCGCCACCTGTGTGGCATAGTGATGGGCACGGGTGGCTGTGCCTGAGAGTAGCTGTAAAAAGTTTAGCGCAGTACGCTCGCCGGTTAACAGTGAGCGTGCTTTACCCTCAAGGGTGAAAAGTACAGTGTCAGCATCAACGATATCGCCGTCGTTGACCTGCCATTGAATCGCGACGGTGTGATCAAGTTGGTTAAATACGGCATCGACCCACGCTTTGCCGGCTATAATGCACGATTCACGAGTAATGACATTTGCCTTTGCCATCGCAGTAGCGGGGATCAGCTCAGCGGTGATGTCTCCCGATCCAATATCTTCATTAAGCGCTGTGCGTACACTGTGAGTAATATCGTCAGTAAGCGTCGAAAGGTGCGTATTCATGCGTAACCTGATTTAGTTTGTTGAGCTATATAGCTATAGTAGGCTATCTAGATGGACAATATAGCCGGGCATAGTAGCAGAAAAAAAACAGGCCGAAAATAAATGTGTGATCACGCTACAGCACTTTGCTCGGTTAGTGCCTGAGAATGCATGACCAACACAGTTTTAGAGAGTATTTGGGCGTGATTGGTGTGGTAATCGCAAGTATAACCGGTACGCGGTTGAATAGTAGCCGCTTACGGTCTGTGGCGCAGAGTGAGCGTATCGCCGCGCTGGGTAAACTCGACTTCTTTAAGTGCGCTCATACCCAATAGGATTTCTGTGCCGCCCATTGCGGGGTTGATGCTGGCGCGAATATTGTATAGCTGAATATTGCCAATGCTCAGCTGGTTAATACGAGTTGCAAAGACCTCAACAACGCCATTAGCTGTGGTGGCGTACTGGCGACTGCCGCGCTGTAGTTGCAGTTGCTTTGCGACCTCCTCAGGGACAACAACATCTGTGGCACCTGTATCGAGTAAAAAGGTGACACTGTGATTGTTGATCAGCCCTTGTGATACGTAGTGGTGCTGGCGGTTACTTTTAAGAACGACTTCTCGTGTGCCGTTACTTTCTCTGTACTCTGGAGCACTATTGGGATTGTATTGATTGGCTTCCCAGCGGCCAAAAATGAGGGTGAGTAGCCCAAGGGCCATTAACCAAGCAATCGCCAGCATACCTTTTCCGGTTGATCGATGCTTGTGAGCATTAGGTGTATTGTTAGGGTTGTCCATTTGGCGCTTAATTCACGGTTTTGTATAACAACTGACATTACTGTCGTGTGCATAAAGTTAGTCTATAGTTAGAGTATCACTACTTAACTTTGTTGTTGCAAACTTGTGACAAAAAAAGTGTACTTTGGGAAAAATTAACCAATAAATGATCAACTTGTGAACGGTTTCTCGCTATTGCTGATTGCCTCTTTGTGCATGGCGAGGTTCCATTATACTGGTTAATAAGTATCTTAATTGGTGTAATGCCGGTGTGATTTGTCGAGTAGGATATTCTGTATGGCTGTGTTTTTGTAGCGGTTTACGCAGCACTTGCCAACAATGGCGTATGTAAGCACTTGCAAACACTATAGAGCGTGTAAACATCCCTATAAAGAGTATCATTGTCTCTGTATCCTATGGTAAATGAGCGGTATAATCATATGGGTAGCCGGGAGTGATCATGACCTTGGTAATCGTTATTGTTAATGGTCGCTGTTGATTATTGTCGGGGTTAAAAAATACTCATGTTTTGGCTGGGCGGGTTTTATATGATGTGTACATATTTGTGTCGTAGGTATTAACACTATTGCAAGCTACCATTGCTATGTATCGCTTCGGTCAATATAACGGGTACAGTGCGCCAAACACACGCTGCGCTAGAACATTCATTGATGTCTAAAGGGGATACATTGCTCCTGTCCATACTATACGTTAGCTTCATAGCCTTTATCGATCATAGGGCAATTACCGATGAGTGACGCATTGCTCCACTTGCCTGTTCCACTCCAGCGTGTGTGCGAACGCTCCAAGCAGCAGCTCGCAGCAGCTATGCAAGTACTGTTTGAACATGTCGATGATGCCTTGTTTGAATTGGCTGATCGTGCAGCGACTAACCTTGAACAGAATTTATACTTTGAATCCATGCGTGAAGTGCGTATTCATCGCCGTCAAATGGAGGCGGCTTTCACCACAGGAACAGATCAGCATTTTCTCGCGTTAATTGACCCCGGCGCAGCCTTAAAAGAGGGCGCAAGTGGAGATGCCTCAGCGAGTGCACTGGATGATTTTAGTCTGGTGGAAAAGGATGAGCTTGAGGAGTTAGTGGCAGTTGATACCATTGTTAATAAAATCAGTAATCAGTGCGACAAGCCGCTACAGATACTTACTGCTCGCATACATTCGCTAGTCGAACAACCCGTTACTACTCGCAATAACCCACTTTCACCACGCCTACTGGCTGATATTTTTGCTACCAGTGCACGACCGTTAAAAATTGATATTAAGGCCAAGTTGGTGCTGTTTAAGTTGTTTGAGCGCCATGTAATGAGCGAATTGCCCGTTGTTTTGGAGCAATCCAATAAAATGCTGGCTGATCTGGGTGTTGTGTCTACTCAACGGCAATCACGTAGTGCTACTCGACAAACATCGCCTGAGGCTATGCCTGCCGGCGATACCAGCGTGGCGTCAGTTGGCACCGATGATGACGGGCTACTACAAACATTGCAAACACTATTGACGCAAGATACGGGCAATAAGTCGCAATTGCCTGATCAAACTATTGCCGTTCAAAGTGATGCCCAGCGTTTAATGAACGCATTGTCGCAGTTACAACATCAGGTTAATCCACAGGCGTTAGCCAGTGCGCCTACATTATTAAGCCATGCTCAAATTCAGCGCTCAGTCACAGATTTAACTGGCCGCGCCGATATGGATCACCAATCGCAAGATGTGATTAAGCTCGTCGATATGTTATTTGAGTTTATTCTCGATGACCGCAACCTGCCTGACCCAATGAAGGTCTTACTCTCTCGGTTGCAAATTCCTATTATTAAAGTGGCGTTGGCTGACTCGCGCTTTTTTAACAAAGGCGGCCATCCTGCTCGTCGTTTGCTCAATGAAATGGCAACTGCTGCGCTTGGCTGGGTTGATGACGGTAAACGGCGTGACCCGCTGTATCGCAAAATTAGTAAAACAATTGAGCGGGTTCTCAATGAGTTTGAAGATAACATTGATTTGTTTAGTGAACTGCTGACAGATTTTGTTTTATTTACTGAAAAAGAACGTCGGCGAGCCACGATATTAGAGCAGCGTATTATCGATGCAGAAGATAGTAAGGCAAAAGCCGACGTTGGGCGCCAGCAGGTTTCAGAGGAGCTAAACGTAGTCGTTACTTCTATTTTTGGTGACAAGCCACTACCCATGGTAGTCAATGAATTGCTGCGTGGCCCTTGGGCTAATGTGCTATTTTTGATTTATATGCGCCAGGGTAAGGAAAGTGACCAGTGGCAAAAAGCAGTCACTACGGCGCGCAACCTAGTCTGGAGTGTAAGTCCGCTCAGCGATAGTCAGCACCGCCGAAAACTGCTGCAAGGGTTGCCATTATTGCTTAAAAACCTGCGCATGGGCCTTGAGAGCATATCGTTTAACCCCTCTGAACAGGCATCATTATTAGAGCGGCTTGAGCATATCCACTTACAATTGTTAAGCCAAAGCCGGCACACATCACCAGCACCCCAAACCTCTGCCAGCAGTATTGTTGATGAATTGGTCGATGAGCCGCCGCCGGTTTCGATTCCCGACGCCTCGGAGGCTTCAGACGAAGTGCTTCAGCCCCAAGAGCCGCCTCAAGAAGGGCATTCTTTAAACACGGTTCTAAAAGAAAGCGGTGATACTAATGGCCATAGTGATGCACAGCCACTTATCGAATTGGATCCTCAAGAGTTGTTGGATGCTATTGACGAAACAGCGAGTCCGGCGCAATTAGATAACGATAACGGTGCAAGTACTTCACTTGATGAGGTGGGCCTTGCCATTGACAGTGCACCACCAGCGGATAATGCAGAATCACCAGCATTAGATGCTGCTGTGTCCCAGGTATTCACTGCTGAGGATAAACCCTCCAGTGCGAAGGCGAATGATGAACCGGTGCCGGCTGAATCAGTAAGCGATTTGGATATACCGACGCCCATTACTCAAGATATTAACGAGCTACGAGTTGACTCTAGTGATACACGTACTCACGCTATAATCGAAGCCGAAGCCGAAGCCGAAGCCGAAGCCGAAGCCGAAGCCGAAGCCGAAGCCGAAACCGCGACCGAAGCCGAAACCGCAGCCACTGCCG
>Ga0193963_1000454_pt1 | contig 21804 bp, 22 predicted proteins | sample FB_6_MG_FD_140359 | JGI IMG/M metagenome (GOLD analysis project Ga0193963, IMG submission 140359) | Microbial mat bacterial communities from the Broadkill River, Lewes, Delaware, United States - FB_6_MG | ecosystem: Environmental > Aquatic > Freshwater > River > Microbial mats | place: USA...
TTCTAGTTTAGGATCATTTTCTTTTGATGCTATATCTTCAACCATAGGCCATACTCTTGTAAGTACTTCAGCACCTGCAGCAGGATTTGCCATCTCTCTACCTCTTAAGAATACTCTAAATTTTACATGATTTCCTTTTTCTAAAAATTCTCTTGCATGTTTAACTTTATAGTCAATATCATTTTGTGCAATTTTAACAGATAATTTAATCTCTTTTGTTACAATAATTTTTTGATTTTTCTTTGCTTCTTTTATTTTTTTCTCTTGTTGATATTTAAATTTACCATAGTTCATTATTTTTACAACAGGTGGTTTTGCATTTGGAGCAATACAAACTAAATCAAGTCCAGCTTCATCAGCTAATGCTAATGCTTCTCTTGAAGTCATTATTCCATGTGATGAACCATCATCTGCATTACATCTTACTTCTTTAAATCTAATATCTTCATTTAATAATGTGTCGTCTTGTTTTTTATTGTTTTTAAAACTCAAATTTTATCCCCTGTTTGGTTTGATTTTAGCATATCTAAGAAATCTTCTTTAGACATTTCACTTCTTTCTCTTTTTCTTCTATCTCTAAGTGCTACTTTTGCATTTGCAACTTCATCATCACCAACAACTACAATCATTGGAACTCTTTGTTTTTCTGCAATTCTAATTCTTTTATTAAGACTTTCATTTTGATTAAATACTTCACTATCAATTTCTAAAGCTTGGAGTTCTTTTGATAGTTCTTTTGCATAATCATTATGTGAATCGGCAATAGGTACAATAATTACACCCGTTGGTGCAATACTCATCGGAAATTCACCTGCAAAATGTTCTGTCATAATTCCAATAAATCTTTCAAATGAACCTAAAATAGCTCTATGAATCATCACTGGTCTTTCTCTTGTATCATCAGAAGTTGTGTAGTTAATATCAAATCTTTCTGGTAGATTCATATCAACTTGGATTGTACCACATTGCCATTTTCTTCCAATTGCATCAGTTATTTTAATATCAATTTTAGGACCATAAAATGCTCCTCCACCTTCATCAATACCATAATTATAACCATTTTCATCTAAGGCATCTTTGATACCTTTTGTTGTTGATTCCCAGAATGCATCATCTCCAATAGCTTTTTTAGGTTTAGTCGATACTTCCATTTCATATTTAAATCCAAAGAAAGACATAAGACTTTCTACAAATTCAATTACTTCTATAATTACAGATTTTACTTGATCTTGTGTACAGAAAATATGTGCATCATCTTGAGTAAATTCTCTTACTCGAAATAATCCATGCATTGCACCACTTAATTCATGTCTATGCACTACACCATATTCAAAAAATTTAAGTGGTAAATCTTTGTATGAAACTAAATCGTTTTTGAATATTTCAATATGTCCAACACAGTTCATTGGTTTTAAACCATATTCCATATCATCTATAGAAGTAAAATACATATTTTCTTTATAGTTGGCATAGTGTCCAGACTTTACCCAAGCTTCTGCTTTTAAGATTTCAGGTGCTCGAACTGGTTGATATCCTCTTACTCTATGCGCTTTATACAATAGTTGTTCTAATTTACCTCTAAGTCGTGCACCATTTGGGAGCCATAATGGTAAACCTGCACCAACATCATCGCTAAAAGTAAATAGTTTTAAATCTGTACCTAATCTTCTATGATCTCTTTTTTTTGCTTCTTCAAGCATAGTAACATAATCTTTTAGTTCTTGTTTATCAAAGAATGAGATACCATAAATTCTAGTAATCATCTCATTTTCTTCATCACCACCTAAATATGCACCAGCAACTCTTATAAGTTTGAAGTTTCTGATCATTTTTGTATTTGGAAGGTGAGGTCCTCTACATAAATCTTCAAAGTCACCTTGTGAATATACAGTCAAAGTATCATCAGTTATTTTTTCTAATACCATTTGTTTTAATGGATCATCTCTAAATTTTTCTTCTATAGTAGATCTTTGGCATTCTTTTCGCTCAATTGGTAGCTTTTTATTTGCTAATGCTTTCATTTGTTTTTCGATTATTGGAAGATCATCATCATTTAATTGTTTATTTAATTTAAAATCATAATAAAAACCTTCTTCCACAACTGGTCCAACAAAAAATTGTGCTTCGGGGTGTAGTTCTTTGATAGCTTGAGCCATTAAGTGAGCTGTTGAGTGTCTTAAAATTTCTAATGCTTGGGCTGAATTATCAGCTTTAATTTGTTCTGATTCGCTTGCTTCTATATTTAAAGCTTTAGCTGTTTGAAGATCATAAATTTGACCGTCTTTATTTATACCTATGTAATCCAATGAAGTCCTTTTCTTCTTTTCATTTTTTAAATACAACTATTCTATCAAAGTTGTACTTAAAATAATTCTTTTATTTTGAGATTTTATTTATATACTTTTCGTAAATGCTCCATTTTTGCACCCATATTGAGTAAAATCATATCAACTAAAACACAAGACATCATTGATTGGGCTACAATACTTCCTCTTGTTGCTACACAAGGATCATGTCTTCCTTTTAAGTTATAATTTACATTTTCATTCTCTGTATTAACTGTTTCTTGCTCTATAAATATAGATGGAGTTGGTTTAAAATATACTTTCATCTCTATATCATCACCATTGCTAATTCCACCTAAAATACCACCACTATGATTTGTTTTGAAACCATTATCTCTTATTTGATCATTATTTTCATCACCTTTTAAAGATACAGAATCTATACCATCTCCAATATCAATAGCTTTCACAGCATTTATACTCATCATTGCATCTGCTAAAACTGAATCTAGCTTGTAATAAATTGGTTCACCTAAACCTTTCGGAACATTTGTAGCTTTTAGTGCAACAACTCCACCTACACTATTATGGCTGTTTTTTGCGTTTAATATTGCTTTTTTCTGTGCTTCTTCTTGATTTTTATCTAAAGCATACATCTCACTTGTTTTTGCATATTCCCAGTCAAATTGTTCTGATTTTATACCTTCTATATTACAAATACCACTAAATACTTCAATTCCTAAGTCTTGTAAAATAAGTTGTGCAATTGCTCCAGCCGCAACTCTTGCACTAGTTTCTCTTGCACTACTTCTTCCACCACCTCTATAATCTCTTATTCCGTATTTATGAAAGTAAGTGTAATCAGCATGACCAGGTCTAAATAGATCTTTTACATTATCGTAGTCTCTACTTTTTTGGTTACCATTGTACAATACCATTGCTATAGGAGTACCTGTGCTAAATCCTTCAAATGTACCACTTAAGATTTCTATTTTATCATCTTCTTTTCTTGCTGTTTGTAGTTTGTTTTGACCTGGTTTTCTTCTATCCATCTCACTTTGAATAAAATCTAAATCAATTTTTACTCCCGCTGGAACTCCATCGACAATACATCCTAATGCTACTCCATGGGATTCACCAAATGTTGTAAAACGGAATTTTTGCCCAAATGTATTCATTATTTTTTACCTTGAAGTTGGTTGAGTACAATTTTTGCTGCTGCTTGTTGTGCTAGTTTTTTACTTTTACCTTTTGCTGTAGCATAGTGCTTGTCATTTATCCATAAAGATAACTCAAACTCTTTTTCATGATCTGGACCAATTGCTGATTCAAGTTTATATACAGGGATAGCCCCAAATTTTGCTTGTGTTACTTCTTGAAGTGCTGTTTTATAATCACTAAAAAGTTCATTGAGATTAATCTCTTCGTAATTTTCATCAAGAAGTTTTAATATCATCGGTTTTAAAACCGTTAATCCTGACTCTATATAAATTGCACCCATAATTGCTTCAAAGGCATCACTTAAAATAGAAGCTTTTTTTCTTCCTTGGTTTCTATCTTCGGCTTCAGATAAATAGATATAATCACCAAGGTTAATAGCAAGAGCTAGTTTTGTAAATCCTTTTTCATTTACTAGTGAAGCTCTGATTTTTGAAAGTTCCCCTTCATTTGATGCAGGAAACTTATTAAATAAAAATTCTCCAACAATTAGATTTAATACAGCATCGCCAAGATACTCTAGTCTTTCATTGTTAAAAACTTTTTTATAACTTTTGTGTGTGAGTGCTTCGATTATCAGGTCTTTATTTTTAAACTGATAATCCAAGCACTTTTCAAGTTCATGATACTTTTTCATTTTTTTTCCTTTTATGTTGTTTAATCAATTATATCAAAAATAGATAAAAAGGATATTTATATATAAGTTAATAGTTGATTAATCGTAAGTTTAATACAATTCTTCTATGAAATTCCTAATCAAAAAACTTATTTATTTATTTACAATGTTATTTATAATAGCGCTTATCTCATTTTTGGCAATTTATTTAACTCCTAATAGTTTTTTTGCTAGTGGAGATTTGAATCCAAATATTACAAAAGAATCACTTGAACATTTAAAAATGATTTATGGATTAGATCGACCTATTTACATACAATTTTTCTCTTGGATACAAAACATACTTCAACTTGATTTTGGAATCTCTTTTGTTAGTGGAGTAATGGTTAAAGAAGAGATTTTAAGTCGTATTCCCATTACATTAACTATCAATATAATTAGTATAATATCTATTTTTATTATTTCATTATATTTAGGAATAAAATCGGCCATTCAAAAAGATAGTTTATTTGATAGATTTGTAGGACAACTTTCTTTGTTAAGCTTTTCGCTACCATCTTTTTATCTTGCACTTTTAGGTGTTTTGGTATTTTCTGTAAACTTGGAGGTGTTGCCCCTTTCTGGACTTCATAGTAGTAATGTTGATGAAAATAGTTTGTTATATTATGTTGATACGGCATGGCATCTTATTTTACCAGTTGGTATTATTATATTTGGAGGTATTGGAAGTTTAACTTTATATATTCGTTCTTTGACAATTGAGATTTTAAAAAGCGACTATATCTTTTTTGCAAAAAGTAGGGGACTTGAACCAAAAATACTTTTAAGATACTACATATTACCAAATTTATATCCACCCGTAATTACTCTATTGGGTTTAAGTTTACCAGCTATTATTGGGGGAAGTGTTTTACTCGAAACAATTTTTTCAATTGATGGGATGGGACTTTTATTTTTCCAATCTGCATTAAGTAAAGATTATCCCGTTATTATGGGTATTTTGATAATAGGAGCTTTTCTAACTCTTTTAGGCAATATGCTAGCAGATTTAGCATTATTAAAGCTCAATCCAAATATAAAAAAATTGTAGTCTTAAAATTTTTTTATATAGCTATGACAGTATGGAACTTTGTTGTGCACAAAATAGTAGTCTTGATGATAATCTTCCGCTTCAAAAAATGGAGTGTTTTGAGCTGAAATGAGTTGTGTAACTACATCATAACCTCTTTTTTTAAGTGTTTGAATTAGCTCTTTTGATATTTTTAGTTCTTCATCATCATTATAAAAAATGGCACTAAGGTATTGTGTCCCTATATCTGGGCCTTGACCATTTTTTTGAGTTGGGTCGTGTATCTCAAAAAAGAGTTTTGTAAGTTCCTCAAATGTAATGATATTTTCATCATAATTGACTTTTACAACTTCGAAGTGTCCTGTCGTGCCACTACAAATATCTTTATAAGTTGGATTGTTTAAGTGCCCACCCATATATCCACTGATGGCACTTTGTACACCTTCTAATTTTTCAAAGTAGTATTCTACTCCCCAAAAACATCCACCTGCAAAATATGCATTTTTGATATTTGAAGTCATAAATCACTCTTTCTCAAAATTTATAGAGACAGAGTTGACACAGTGTCTTGTAGATTTCTCAGTAAATCCTTCACCTCTAAACACATGTCCAAGGTGTCCTCCACAATTTTTACACACAATCTCTACTCGTCTTCCATCTGCATCTGGTACTTCTTTTACATTGTCTTTGATAGTATCATCAAAACTTGGCCAGCCACAGCCACTCTCAAATTTTGAATTTGAATGAAAAAGTGGAGTGTCACATTGTTTACAAGAGTAGGTTCCTGTATCCTTATTGTCACAGTAGATTCCTGTGAAAGCTCGTTCAGTTCCTTTGTTTATAAGTACTCTTTTTTCTTCATCGTTTAAAGTATTGTAACTTTTTGACATTTTATTTCCTTGTAGAATCGAATCTATTTGTAGTTATTATAAAATTTTTTAATAACAATAAAGTAAAGATTTGTATGTACTTTTTTAACTTAATTCGTTATATAAACTATCTCTTTCTACTGGTTCAAAACCGCTACTTACAATTAATTCAATAAATTCTTTTTGTTGCATTCCATTTGCACTTTTTGCACCTGCTGCACTATTTATAGACTCTTTTTCAATTGTTCCATCTAAATCATTTGCTCCAAATTCTTGAGCGACCAAAGCTAAATTTACAGTTGAAGTTACCCAATATGCTTTTAAATTTGGAATATTATCTAGCATAATTCTACTAATGGCAAATGTTTTGAGTATCTCTTGAGCAGTTGGGAAATCTTTTACTTTTAAAAAGTTATTTTCCTTTTGATATACAAGAGGTATAAAAGCATTGATCCCCCCTGTTTTATCTTGTAGATTACGAAGTCGTATCATATGGTCAATTCTATTTTCTCTACTTTCTACATGACCAAATAGCATAGTTGCATTTGATTTATTGCCTTTTTTGTGCCAAAGTTCATGAATCTTTAGCCATTGCTCAGAGCTTACTTTGCCACCACAGATTTTTTTTCTCACCTTTTCATCAAAGATTTCAGCACCACCACCTGGCATACTATCTACGCCATTTTCAATCATCATATCAATAATCTCTTCATATGATTTATCATACTCTTGGCTTAAAAAATGTATCTCTGCTGCTGTGAGTGCTTTGACATGAATATCTGGAAATTGAGTTTTGATTTTTTTGAATACATCAAGGTACCATTGGAGTCCTGTTTCTGGGTTGTGTGCAGATACTATATGTACCTCTTTTATCCCATTTTTAACACTATTTGCAACAGTTTCTAATATCTCTTCATGAGAAAGAGTATATGGTTGAGGATTTTTTCTACTGGCACTATAAGCACAAAACTGGCAAACATCTTTACAAATATTTGTTGGATTTATATGTCTATTTATATTATAGTAAGTTTTTCTTCCAAACTTTTTTTCTCGTATTTGTGAAGCATAAGCACCTAACTCTAATAGGTCCATATCATATAAAGCTAATCCCTCTTCTAAGGTTAATCGTTCATTATTTTCTAATTTTTCTTTTAAATTCATTTTTCTTTTTTACCCTTTAACTAGTATGCTACTAAACCATTCAAATTTGTAGTAATATTTGCAATTGTATTGTTCATCATATTTTGCATAAATTTATCCATTTTATTTTCTTTTGACCAAATCGGTTTTTCTACTTTTGTTAAATCAACAAGAACTCTTTTTGCTGTTGATATCGTAGCTACTTCATCAATGAGTCCTACTTTTTTTGCTTGGTTAGATGTGAAAATATGTGCATCTGCATAAAGTGTATGATCTTCTTTTTTTAAATTTCTTGCATCTGCTACATCAGATACAAACATATCATAAGTATCTTGTGTTACTTTTTCCAACTCTTTTCGTTCATCATCTGTCCATTGTCTTGTAGGTGTACCTGATTCTTTGTATTTACCAACTTTTACAGTTTGCGTTTTTATACCTATTTTTGACATAAGTTCACTTGCATCAGCACTTTGCATAATCACTCCAATGCTTCCAATCATACTTCCTGGGTTTGCGATGATTTTATCTGCCCAAATTGAAGCATAGTAACTTCCACTTGCCATAATTCCACTAGCATAAGCAACAACTGGTTTACTCTCTTTTAGCTCTTTAATTGCATAAGCTAGCTCAATAGAGGGTGCAACTGCTCCACCAGGAGAATTGACTTTGAGTAAAACTCCTTTGATAGTATTATCAAATTTTGCAGTTTCGATTTTTTCTAAAACTTCATCAACAACCATAATTGGGCCGTTAAGTTCTATTATTTGTAAGTTTGCTGTTTCTAGGTTTTTTGTATCTGTATTTGCAAATACAAAATATAAAATAGTTAGAAATAGAAATGTTTTAAAATTTCTTTGGATAAAAGTAATTGGTGCTGTGATTGGATAAAATAATTTACTTATTAAGTTCATCTGTTCCCTTTATATATGTTCTTTTTGTTTGTGTTGTATGTAATATTATAGCTGTTGCTAAATCATCTTTATTGTTACATTTGTCTGGAAGATTAAAAGAGATAATATCTGCGTCAAAACCTTTACTGAGGATTCCTGTATTGAGCCCTAAAGCTTTAGCACCACCTTGTGTTGCTGCTGTTAATAATTTTGTTGCTAATTGATTTGTATCTAGATTTGTGTGCATAAAAAATGCATTTTTAATCTCTTCAAACATATTTAATGTATTGTTTGAACTCAATCCATCTGTTCCCATCGCTAATGGGATATCATTTAAATAGCTTATATTTAAAAGCGTATTATTTAAAAGTCTATTTGAATTTGGACAATGGGTAATTGTAGCACCCAATTCTTTAATTTGTTGTAATTCTTTTTTATTAGCTTCGACACAATGGGTAAAACTTAAATTATCAATATTTTTAAATTGGTTTAAAAAATCGTTTGGTTTTGTTAATGATGTTTTTTGGTCAAGCATATTTTTGAAAAAAGATTCAAATTCTCCTTGAGAATAATTAAGCCAATCATTTTCTGCTTTACTCTCTTGAAAATGTGAAGAAACGGGCATATTTGATTCTTTTGCAATTTTCAGTACCTCTCTAATAAGAAATGGATGTGTTGAATAAGGTGAATGAATAGCAATAGCCGGTAAAAATTTTTTAGAACTTTGTGATATAGCGGATTTTAGTTTTTCTTGAAAATCAACAAATAAAGTATCTATCATATCTGGTTTGCTTCCTAAAATTTCAGTAAAATAGACTACATTTAATGCTGATTGAACACATGAATCTAAATCAAATCCATACGAACTAATTGCTCCAATTGTTGTTGTCCCATTTGCAATCATTTTTTTTAGTTCACTATCAATAAGCTCTTTTGTCGCTTTTTCTATAACTTCTTCTCTATGTTCAATTACAGAAAAAAGCCATTTCACAAAATTTCCATACTGAAGTGTTGTTTTATTTGCAGAAAATTCTAAGTGAACATGTGTATTGATGAGTCCAGGCATAATAATTGAATTTTTACCCAAGTATTCAATATCTTCATTTGCGTATTTAGTTCTAAAATCATCAATTGTTCCAATATCTAAAATTGTTTCATCAAAAGCGATTGCACCATTTTGTATAATTGTAAACTCATTATTACAAGTCAATAGCCAATCAGCATATAGAAATTTCATGAATTATTATCCTCTTATAAAATTTTTGATATTATACCAAAATATTATAATTTAAAGGAAACTAATGAAAATAGCAGTAATACAAGGACCAAACCTAAATATGTTAGGTATTAGAGAACAAAATATTTATGGACCAATGACACTTGACCAAATTCATGATCAAATGAAAGGGAGTGCTGAACAAAATGGTGTAGAATTAGAATTTTTTCAGTCAAATTTAGAGGGTGAAATTGTAGATAAGATTCAAGAGTGTTTAGGTACTGTAGATGGAATTATTATTAATCCTGCAGCTTATAGTCACACAAGTATAGCAATTGCTGATGCTATCTCAGCTGTTTCTTTACCTGTAGTTGAAGTACATATTTCAAATATTTACAAAAGAGAAGAGTTTAGACAAAAATCTATTACGGCATCTTCTAGCTTAGGTGTTATTACAGGTTTCGGTCCTTTTGGATATCACATGGGTCTGATTGCATTAATGCAAATTCTAAACGAGATGAAAGTTGCAAAAGAAGCACAACAAGTAACTCAAAAAGAATCGTAATTTTATAGTATGAAAAATTACATACTTCAAAATGAAAATGCAGTTTATTTTGAGTGTGGATATAGCTGTGATAATGTAATTTATATTAGTATTGGTGATGATAACTATTTCATCACTGATGCACGATATGAAATTGAAGCTAAACTCATGGCTCAAAATTGTGAAGTGATCATTACAAATAATCTTATTAAACAAACTCAAGAAATACTTCAAAAAAGTAAAATCAAAAAAATAAACTTCGATCCAAATGATTTTAGTGTATATTTATATGAAAAACTTTCATCAAATCTAAATATACAATTTAGACAAAAAGAGAACTTTTCAAAACTAAAACGACTTGTTAAAACAGATGCTGAGATAGATAAAATTTCTGCTGCCATGAAACTAGGAAGAAAAGGTTTTAAAAGATTTGCAGATTTTTTAAGAACTGATGGAATAAATAAAAGTGAAAAGTACCTTTTTTTTAAAGCAAAAGAATATATGAGTAATTATGGTGAACTTGATTTAAGTTTTGATCCAATAGTTGCTATAAATGAAAATAGTGCAAAACCACATGCTTTACCAACAGCTAAACTTATGAAAAAAAATGATTTTTTGCTAGTTGATGCTGGTGTCAAATATGAAAGATATTGTAGTGATAGAACATGTTGTACAAGTATAAGTAAAAATATGAGCTTTGGTAGAGGACAAAAATTTAAAACTAAATTAGAACAAAAAATATATGACATAGTTTTAAAAGCACAACTAACAGCAATAAGTAAAGTTAGAAGTGGTATGAAAGCTAGCCAAGTTGATAAATTAGCAAGAGATGTTATTGAAAAATCTGGTTATGGAAAATATTTTATCCATAGTACTGGACATGGTGTTGGCTTGGATATTCATGAGTATCCAAATATAAATAGTAGAAGTGATGTCATTTTAGAAGATAATATGGTTTTTACAGTTGAACCAGGAATTTATTTAAATAATAAGTTTGGAGTTAGAATAGAAGATACAGTAGTATTAAAGCAAGGAAAAGCAGTAATATTATAGTACTTTTCCTTTTCTTAAGGGGATAATTTATCTATCTCTTTGCTTTAAGGTCAGCAACCTCATGTTCAAAAATATCTTCTTGTCTCATACTTATACCTTTCATATGACTAATTGGAACAGCAAAAGCAATACCATCACCACTTGTTGTTATATGTAGTTTTCTAATAATCTCTCTAATAATATTATCAACAATCATACTTGGCACTATAAATAAAAGTAGTGCATCTGTTTCTTCATGTGTATGTCTAAAAATATTGTCAAGTTCGGCTAACCCCATTCCTGAAGCATTTAATATAGTAACCCCACTTGCACCAGCCATTTTGGCGGCATGTAAAGCATCATCTTTTTTATCTTGTGGAACAATGATAATAACAGCTGAAAAATCTAGATTCATAGAGTGTCTAAAATCAGTAGCATCTAGGTTAATAGTTGATAGACTCATATCATCAACACCTTCTAGTGAACCGTGAATTTTAGAAGCACCAACTTTTGCATCTTCTTCTGCAATTTGGCTATCAGATTTAATATTGAACTTATCAGCGATAATACCATATACCATTACTGTAATCATTGGAAATAAAGAAGCGAAAGCAATTAATCCAAATCCATCTAATAGGGGATCTCTTCCTGGAATATTTGTTGCAAGACCAATACCAAGTGCTGCTACTAATGGAACAGTAACTGTAGATGTTGTAACCCCACCAGAGTCATAAGCAATTGGAATAATATGTTTAGGTGCTATAAATGTTAGTGCAATAACGACCGCATATCCTGCGATGATATAGTAATGAATTTGACCACCATCAACAATTCTAAAAGCACCTAATGCAATACCAAATGCAACACCAAATGCGACAAATAATCGCAGAGTCATATCATTTATTTTTCCATCACTAATCTCTTTAGATTTTTTTGCGATTGCCATAAGTGCTGGTTCTGCCATAGTTGTTGAGAAACCAATAGCAAAAGCAAAAGCAAAAATTATCCAGACATTATTCATTTGAGTTAATTGATAAGCCATAGACTCACCTAAAGCAAATAACCCCATCTCTAATCCAAGAATAAATGCATATAATCCTAAAATAACGAGCACAAAACCAATGATAACAATTTTTAAGTTTTCTATTTTCTTTTTAAGAATAACATATTGGAAAAAGAAAATTACAGCAAGAATTGGAAGAACATCTTTAACAACTGCAAGAATACCTAATGTGATTGATTCAACTGAAATAGTTGTAGTTTCTGAAATAGTTGCCTCAACAACAATTTTCGCAACTTCTGTTGCATCAACAAAAGTATATACATATATCCCATATACTTGAACAAAAATCATAGGGGTAAGTGAAGCAAAAGCGATAAGACCAAACCCATCTATTACTGGATTTCTCCCTTTTATAGTAGAAGCAAGACCAATACCAAGAGCTGCAACTAAAGGAACAGTAACTGTTGAGGTTGTAACACCCCCTAAATCATAAGCCAATCCAATAATTTCAGGTGGAGCAAGAAAAGTTACTGAAACTACAGTAATATATCCAGCAATGATATAGTAATGTATTGGATGCCCTTTAATAATTCTAAAAACACCTAATAAAATAGCAAAACCAACAGAACCTGCTACAACAAATCGAAGTGTATCTGCATCAATTCTACCACTACTAATACTTGCAGCTTTATCTGCAATCACAGCTAATGCAGGTTCTGCAACAGTAGTACCAAAACCGATCATAAAACCAAATATTAAAATCCACATAGTGGAACCACTTTTAGCGAAATCTCGGGCAAGACCTTCACCTACAGGAAAAATTCCTATCTCTAAACCTTGTAGAAAAATAGCAAGTCCTATACCTACTATTATCATTCCTATTGTCGTAGCAATCCAATCAGATGGTACAGCTTGAATAATAATAAGCTGAAAAAATAAAATTACTAAAACAATAGGAATCAAATCTCTAAACGACTCTTTTAATAGACGCAAGAAAAAATAAAATTGTGTCATTGAATTCCTTTTTAATTTAAATCATAATTATTATAACAAAATTAATCTCAGAGTTTAATTTTATTTTTTTATTTGTTTCTATTTAGTAATAATGTAAATCTTTCTAAATCATCAGCTTTGCCTAAAAGGACTAATGTATCACCTTCATCTATTTTATGTGCAATACCTTGTGAGTAAAAGATAAATTTATCGTGTATCTCTTTATCTAATATGCCTAATAAAATCAAATTATTCTCTTCTATAATATTTGTATTTTTTAAAAATACATTATTGAATATTGAAGATTTTCCTATAGTGATTTCAGAAATTTCTATATTTGACTCATTAAATAAAATATTGTCTAAGATGTCTAAAATATAAGGTTTATGCAAAAGGCGAAAAATTCGTAAGGCACCTATCTCATACGGATTGATGATTTTACTTGCACCTGCTAGTAGCATCGTTTTGTTATCTTTTGTTGCAAATGAAACAGAGATGATTTTTAAATCTTTATATAAGTTTCTGACACTTAAAGTTACAAAAAGATTAATGTTTTTATCATCACTAACACAAAAAAATGCTTGAATATTATTTTTTATCATATCAAGATATAGAATATTTTTATCATCCATAAGAGATATTTTTTTGACTTCATAGCCTAAAGATTTAGCTTCTTTGATAAGATGTAAATCTTCTTCTATGACTAAAATTTGATACCCTTTTTTTGATAAGAGACTTGCTATTTGTACAGCTAGTTTACTAAAAGAATAGATAATCACTTTATTTTGCATAAGAGATTCTTCGTTTTGGTTGATATGTCAAAATTTCCATTTTGAGGTGTTGAATTGATTCTTTATTTCCTATAATAATAAATATGTCATTTTTTTCTACTATATAAGTGTTTTTCTGTGGATTAAAAATAAATGATTTTTTATTTTCTTCTTTAATTACCCCAATCAATGTAATATTGAATTTGTTTATATTAATTGATTCTAATTTCAATCCTATACAATATGAAGATTCTTCTATCTTGATTTCGTCCATGATAGCATCTTCTGAATTAAGTAGAATATCGTCAATAGCTTCAAAAGCAACTGGTTGTCCTAAATATTCAGATGCAACAAGAGCTGCTATCTCATTTGCTAAAATAACTTCTGAAGCACCTGCTAAAAGTAGTTTTTCTTTTGCTTTTGGGTTATTTGCTCGTGCTATTATACGAATAGTTGGATTAAGTGATCGTGTAGATAAAATAATGGATAAGTTGACAGCATCATCATCTGTAATAGCTATCATACAAGTTGCTGCTTCTTTATGTATACCAATATTTTTTAATAGAGATGAATCAGTAGCATCTCCTTTAATAGCTAAAAAATCTTGGGTATTTTTGTCTTTAAATTTTTCATCATTTTTATCAATAATAAGAAAGTTTTGATTGATTTTTGTAAACTCTTTTGCAAGTACTTTTCCCATACGCCCAAATCCACAAATAATAATAAAGCTTGATAAACTATTTGTTTCTCCCATAACTTTTTCTTCTTTTAGAATAAGTAATTTTTCACTCAGTGCTGTTGTCACAATGGATGTAGAAAATGCAATAACACCCATTCCCCCTACGACTAAAAATAAAGTTGCAATTCTACCCTGTATCGTAATAGGACTAATATCTCCAAATCCAACAGTTGATATAGTAATAATAGACCAGTATATTGCATCAAAATAGTTATGAATATTTGGATTAACGCCAGCACCTTCATAAATGAAAATAATAGTTGAGCCAAAGGCAATTGCCATAAAAAATAGTATGGCTAATGTAAAAAATTCAAATTTCTTTTCTAGTAAAACATGTCTAAATTGTTGGATTGAATTTGTGTATCGTAAAATTTTAAAAAGTCTGAAAATCATCAAAATTCTTAAAATACGAAGAGGTCTATAGTATGGTAAAATTGCCAATAAATCTATTATAGACATAGGTGATAAAATAAAAGAAACTTTCTCTTTTAAAATTTTTCTTAAAGAATAGTTTAGATGAAATTCTTGATTTAAAAGTTGGCTTTTTTCATAATCTTTAATAATGTGTTTTCGTGAATTTGAACTGACCCATAGTCTTCCTAACCATTCTATTATAAATATAATAATAGCAACAGTTTCATAAGCATCTACCCAAGGAAGAAGCTGATGATTTACTTCATAAATCAAGATTGCAACAGTACTCAAAACCAAAAATATCATAAAAAGATCAAAATATTTTCTTTGTTTTGAGTTTGTTCCTTCTAGTGTTTCATAAACAAAAGATTTTGTCCGATAATACTTTTTTGATGATTCTAAAAAATATGCAAATCTTACAAATTGAGTATTCATATAAAATATGTTAAATTATTTATTATTTAACATATTTTGTATACTTAAATAACTATTTAACGCACCCACATAAGCTCTTGCACTTGCAATCATAGTATCTAAACTAAGACCATGTCCTAAAACAGCCTGTTTATCATCATTGAAAATAACCTGACAATTTACTTTTGCTAAGGCATCTTTCCCTTCTGTTACAGAGTTTACTTTATAGTTAATTAGTGTTCCATTGTACCCTGTAATTCTATCAATTGTTTTAAAAATAGCATCCATTGCACCATCTCCAATCCCTGCATCTGTTATCTCTTTGTCTTCGTGTTTAATTGTAACTACAGCACTTGGTACACCATTTGAACAGTCTGAGATTTGAACAGATGTGATCTCGAATGTTTTATTGTTATTAAGTTTTTCATCTGTAACAATCATTCTGATATCGTCATCAGTAATCTCTTTTTTCTTATCACAAATTGCTTTGAATTTTTCAAAAGCAGAAATCAATGCTTCATTATCTAAGTCATCAAATCCTAAATGTGATAAAGTGTCTTTAAAAGCTGCTCTACCTGAGTGTTTTCCTAAAACAATAGAATTGTTTTTTTCAATACCAATATCTTCAGGTTTCATAATCTCATAAGTTTCTTGATGTTTTAAAACACCATCTTGATGAATACCACTTTCGTGAGCAAAAGCATTTTTACCTACAATAGATTTATTTGGTTGAGGCTCTATACCTGTTATATTCGCTACCATTTTAGAAGCTTGATATATCTCTTTTGTATTGATATTTGTTGTGATTCCAGGAAATAGATCTTGTCGTGTTTTCAGTGTCATAACAATCTCTTCCATAGCAGCATTTCCAGCACGCTCACCTAAACCATTGATAGTACATTCAACTTGACCAGCACCAGCTTCAATACCAGCTAAAGTATTTGCAACAGCAAAACCTAAATCATTGTGGTTGTGTAATGACACAATTGCATCAGATTTCATTGAATCAATAAATGAAACCATCTCTTGAACCATATGTTTAATTTCACTTGGTAATCTATATCCTACTGTATCAGGAAGATTAATTGTTTTTGCTCCAGCTTCAATAACAGCTTGTGTTATCTCTTTCATAAAAGGTAATTCACTTCTTCCCGCATCTTCAAGTGAAAATTCAACATCATCAACAAATGTTTTTGCATATTCTACTGCATGTACTGCTCGTTTGATAACTTCATCTGTTGACATTTTAAGTTTATATTGCATGTGAATTGGACTAGTCGCAATAAAAGTGTGAATTCTTTTTTTGTTTGCAAATGCTACAGCTTCTCCTGCTGCTTTTATATCTCCATCAATTGCACGAGCAAGTGAACAAATTGAACTATTTTTGATAGTTTTTGCTATTTGAGAAATTGCATCAAAGTCACCAGGACTTGCTGCTGCAAATCCAGCTTCTATGATATCAACATTTAATCTTTCGAGTTGTTGTGCTATTTGAATCTTTTCTGATGTATTCATCGAAGCACCTGGAGATTGTTCTCCATCTCGTAAAGTTGTATCAAAAATTAATATATTTTTATTTTCTATCATCATTATCACCTTTTAAGTTATTGAACTATTATATAGAAATAAAATTAAAGTTTATATGAAATTATTCTCTAAAGTATAATTTAGGTATAATAATTAAATAAATAAATCTAATAAAAAGAGAAATAATGACATTTAGACAATTAGGATTATGTCCCCAAATAGCAAAAGCATGTGAAGATAGAGGATATAAAGCTCCTACTAAAATACAAGAGGAAGCTATTGTTCATCTATTACGAAAAAGAGACCTTTTAGCAATTGCAAAAACAGGAACAGGTAAAACAGCTGCTTTTGTTTTACCTATTTTACAAGATATAGAAAAACAGAAAAATGAATCATCAAATAATAATCGAGTTTTAACTAAACTTATTATTGCACCTACAAGAGAACTTGTGTTGCAGCTTGAAAAAAGTATTGAATCGTATGCAAAATATTTAGATATCAAAATATGTAGTGTGTATGGTGGTGCAAATATTAAAACACAAATTAAAAAATTGGATGATAAAGTAAATATAGTAATCGCAACTACTGGAAGGCTTATGGATCTAATTAAGCAAGATAAAATCAATGTAACAAAAATAGATACACTTATTTTAGATGAAGCTGATAGTATGCTTGATATGGGATTTGTTGCAGATATTCAAGATATTTTATCTTCTCTAACACTTGTTGAACAGATTATTTTATGTTCAGCAACGCTAGGTCCAAATATTAAAAAACTGTCATCACAAATTATGCAAAATCCAAAAGTGATTGAGATAAAAGCAAATGACAGAGTAAATGAGAGAATCGAACAGATTGCATATCCTGTTACTTTAGAAAAAAAGCTTGAGATGCTTTCCTTTTTAATTGGTTCAAAAAATATGAAACAAGTATTGGTATTTTGTAAAACAAAAGCGAGTGCTGAAGAGATTGTTTCAAACTTAAAACTTGATGGTTTAAAAGCTGCTTCTATTCACGGAGATAAAACTCATGGTGCTAGAACAAAAGCAATCACTCAATTCAAAGAGGGGCAAATTAGAGTACTCGTTGCAACTGATGTTGCTGCTCGTGGTCTTGACATAGTTGATTTGTATTATGTGATAAACTTTGATTTACCTTTTATGCCTATTGATTATGTTCATAGGATTGGACGAACTGCAAGAGCGGGGAAAAATGGTATTGCAATCTCTTTATTAGATGAGTATGATGTTGCAACTATTCGTGATGTGGAAAAGTATGTAGGACAAAAAATTCCTAAACTTGATTTAGAAGGTTTTGAAGTTGGTACAAGAATAAAAATGATTGCTACTAAAAAAATTGTTGAAACAAAAGATGATATTAAAAGAAAAAAAGTTGGTGGTGCATTTGGAAATAAGAAAAAGAAAAAAGAGCAAAAGAGTACCGCAAAACAAAGAGGAAAAAGAATTATAGGACAAAAAAGTAAGTAAAGATGTTCGGGAAAAGAATAAAACTATTTAAAGTGCAAAAAATATCTTATTTGCTGTTATGTTTTGTTGTTTTTTCAGGATGTGTTCATTCACCAAGTAAAAACATTGTACAAAACAAAATCGAAATACAAAAACAAAAAATTATAAAAAATGACAAAGAATGTCAACAATACTATAAAAAAATGGAATATGCATTTTTATATGTGCAAAGTGAATTTGACAAAGGATATTTTGCTTCACAAGATATTATAGGTGCTAAAGCACAACTATTTTTGATTGAGAATAATTCTCCTAGTATATTTTCTCAAAACATAAATCAAGCAGAAAAAGAATATATTTTACAGTATCAAATGGCAAAAAAAATGAATTGTAATCTTCAAAGTTTTCTGTTTACCCCTTTGTCAAAAATAAAAAGTAGAGTAGCAAAATTTGATAATAGTACTCAAAAGAAAAAATGATGAGAATCTTTATTTCTAAATTTTTATTCCTGATGACTTTTTTTCTAATCACATTAGATGCAGCAGAATTGAAAGTTGATACATTGTTAGAAAAAGTGCATCATGCTAAAACAAAAAAAGAAAAAAATTTTTATCTTGATCAATTGAAGAAAGAATTAGCCAATCTCAATAAAAAAGAAAGAGAAGAATCTGATGCCATAATTGAAGCAAAAAAAAAGGTTCCATCAAAACTTTTTCAAAGAATCGAATCTAAATAATGAAAATATTACTTCTAGAAGATGATACTATCTTAGCACAAACAATGATACAAATCTTAGAAGAAGAGAATTATATTGTTACTTTAGTAGAAACTGGAGAAGAAGTTTTGGAATACACTTATGAAAATAGATATGACCTATATTTATTTGATGTAAATGTACCTTTATTAAATGGTATGGATACTTTAAAACTCTTAAGAGAGTCTGCTGATCAAACGCCCACATTTTTTATTACATCTTTACTAGATACTAGTTCTATCCTTGAAGGGTTTGATTGTGGTTGTGATGATTACATCAAGAAACCATTTGACCTAGATGAACTTCTAGCTCGAATAAAAGCTATACTCAAAAGAAAGAATCCAACAATAGAGTATGATGATATAGTATTTGACCTATTTGAAAATCGTATTACAAAATCAGAAAAGGAGGTGTCCTTAGGTGTTGTCGAAAAAGAGATATTTTCACTACTTATTAAAAATATGAATACAACAGTGGATAAATCATCTTTTTTTGATTGCATGAATAAACCTAGTGATACTGCACTAAGAGCTGTAATAAGTAAATTAAAAAGAAGTTTAAATTTAAATATTTCAAATACAAAAGGTGTAGGATATAAACTTGAGAAACTATGAAAAAAGATCTTTTTTTACAACATTAGTTTTATTTTTTATACCTTTATTTCTTCTTTCGAGTGTTGTTCTATATATGTATCATCAAGAAGAGATTGAGGAGATGGAAAAAAATATTCTTTATGAAATGAAAGATTATTCTTATGATTTTAAAGGAGATGATTTTTCTCTTGATATTGTAGAAGAAAATAAATTTAAACAAGTATTCACAATTTATCACGATAATGGAGGACTTTATGCCTATTTTGAAATCCCTTCTAAGGGTCCATATCTCTTAAAAATTATTTTTGATGAAAAAAAATATCAAAAACTATATAAACAAATGTTGAAAAAAATTTTTGAAGTAGGTATTATTATTTTCTTTTTAATACTTCTTATATCTATTGGGTTTTCTTTTTATTCATTGCGTCCAATGAAACAAGCTTTATATCTTTTAGAAGATTTTTTAAAAGATTTGATTCATGATTTGAATACTCCTGCAACTTCAATTTTACTCAATGCAAGGCTTTTGAGAAAAAAAGGTGATTTTGAAGAGATAAATCGAATAGAGCTTTCAGCAAAAAGTATTGCATCATTATATAAAAATCTAGAATTGATAAACCCTATCTCTTTAGAAAAAAATGAAACAGTAGATTTAGAAAAATTAACTGAACAAAAAATTGTTATTTTACAAAAAATGTATCCTACTATAGTGTTTAAGAAAAAGGCTTTTTCTAAAGTGATCAAAAGTAATAAAAATGCGTTAGATCGTATTTTGGATAACTTATTAACAAATGCTTGTAAATACAATAAAAAAAATGGTTATGTCTCCATTGAACTGATTGATAATAAAATAATAATTGAAGATAATGGTATAGGGATAAAAAATACTCAAAAAGTGTTTCACAGATACTATAAAGAAAATGATAATGGGATGGGTATTGGACTAAATATTGTACAGCAACTATGTGATATTTTAAATATTACAATTAAGATTAGAAGTACCTTAGGGATAGGTACTTCTATAGAACTAAGTTTTAGTGAATAAAAATAACTTGTTATCTTACAAGTTTTTGGTCAATTAATGTTTGGGCTTCTATAACATCTAATCTATTGAGTTTTTCAACTTTTTGATTAAGTTTAATCATTAAGTCTTGTTTAGCTTCAACTGCTTCTGTTTTATTGATCTTCTCAATCAAAGTATCAATCTCTTTTAAATCTGCTGCAAATAAACTTGTTGCTCCAAGAATTGCTAAGATTACTATATTTTTTTTAATGTTCATGTTTTTTCCTTTGTTTTGATGTATGGAAGTATATCAATGAAGTGTGAGTTAAGTGTAAGTTCAAAAAAACTTGACTAATGAGAGTAGAAGAATCATTTTTGCTTAAACAAATCATAATTTAAATTTAGCTAAAATCGCATAATAAATAATGCTTAAAAGGGGTTGCCATGAACAAAAGAGTTCTTGTAAAGTTTTCAGGTGAAGCGTTGGCTGGTGAAAATGGGTATGGGATTGACACTAAAATTTTAGAATATATTGCTCATGAAATTAAAGAATTAGTTGATAATAATGTTGAAGTTGGAATCGTAATTGGTGGTGGAAATATTGTTCGTGGTGTTACAGCTGCTGCTGATGGAGTGATTAAAAGAACAAGTGGTGACTATATGGGTATGTTAGCAACTGTTGTAAATGGTATAGCGATGCAAGAAGCTTTAGAACATATTGGTGTAAGTGCGCGTTTACAGACTGCTATTAAAATGGAACAAATTGCAGAACCATATATAGTAAGAAGAGCAAAAAGACATCTTGAAAAAGGGAGAGTTGTTATTTTTAGTGCAGGTACAGGAAATCCATTTTTTACAACAGATACTGCGGCAACATTAAGAGCAAGTGAAGTGGAAGCAACTATTTTAATTAAAGCAACAAAAGTTGATGGTGTTTATGATAAAGATCCTGCAAAATTTGAAGATGCTGTAAAATTAGACACAATTAGTTATGATGAAGCTTTAAAAGATCATATTAAAGTTATGGATGATACAGCAATTGCATTAGCAAAAGATAATGGATTGCCTATTGTTGTAGCAAATATGAATAAAAAAGGTAATTTACTAAATATAATAAATGGTGATTACAGCCAGTGTTCTGTAGTAAAGTAAAAGAGGAGAATTTAAATGAGATTAGAAGAGATATTAGCACAGGCATTAGAAAAAGTAAACAACGACAGATATGTTTTAAGTGTAGCAGTAGGTCAAA
>Ga0193963_1000457_pt1 | contig 21676 bp, 21 predicted proteins | sample FB_6_MG_FD_140359 | JGI IMG/M metagenome (GOLD analysis project Ga0193963, IMG submission 140359) | Microbial mat bacterial communities from the Broadkill River, Lewes, Delaware, United States - FB_6_MG | ecosystem: Environmental > Aquatic > Freshwater > River > Microbial mats | place: USA...
GAGACGCAGTTTCAATTTGTAGTAATACTTTCGCGGCTTGTTCTCCTCCCATAACGGCTAATCTTGCTGATGGCCAAGCAACAATTAGTCTTGGATCATATGCTTTACCGCACATTGCATAATTTCCTGCACCGTAAGAATTTCCTAAAATTATAGTGAATTTTGGCACTACAGAATTACTAACAGCATTTACCATTTTTGCACCATCTTTAATAATTCCACCATGTTCACTTTTACTACCAACCATAAATCCAGTTACGTCTTGTAAAAATACCAATGGAATTTTTTTCTGATTACAATTAGCAATAAAACGTGTTGCTTTATCTGCTGAGTCAGAATAAATAACACCACCAAATTGCATTTCTTTTTTAGCAGTTTTTACAACTTTTCTCTGATTTGCAATAATTCCAACGGCCCAACCATCAATACGAGCATAGCCACAAATAATGGTTTTTCCATAATCTTTTTTGTATTCTTCAATTTCAGAATTATCAACAATACGTGCTATTATTTCGTGCATATCATATTGATCAGTTCTTGATGCCGGTAAAATTCCAAAGATCTCATCTTGGTTTTCCTTTGGTTCTATTGATTCTTTTCTATTATATCCAGCTTTATCGTAATCACCAATTTTGTCTACAATATTTTTAATTTTGTCTAATGCATCATGATCATCGGTAGCTTTATAATCTGTCACTCCGCTGATTTCACAATGAGTAGTGGCACCACCCAAAGTTTCATTGTCTATGCTTTCACCAACAGCAGCTTTTACCAAATAGCTTCCAGCTAAAAATATACTACCTGTTTTATCAACTATCATTGCTTCATCACTCATAATAGGTAAGTAAGCACCTCCAGCAACACAGCTACCCATAACTGCAGAAATTTGAGTAATTCCCATACTACTCATAACTGCGTTATTTCTAAAAATCCGACCAAAATGTTCTTTATCCGGAAAAATTTCATCTTGCATCGGTAAATAAACTCCTGCACTATCAACTAAATATATGATTGGTAATTTATTTTCAATAGAAATTTCTTGAGCTCTTAAATTCTTTTTTCCAGTAATGGGAAACCAAGCACCTGCCTTTACAGTTGCATCATTTGCGACTACAATACATTGTTTACCTTGTATATATCCAATTTTTACAACTACACCTCCAGAAGGGCACCCACCATGTTCTTCATACATTCCTTCTCCTACCAATGCTCCAATTTCAATGGAAGTACTATCGTTATCAAACAAATAATCAATTCGTTCTCTGGCAGTTAGTTTACCTTTCGATTTGTGTTTTTCAATTCTATTTTCACCACCACCTTTATATACTTTTAGCAGCTTTCTTTTTAAATCTGCTAACTGTAGTTTATTAAAGTCCTCGTTTTTATTGAAGTTTATATCCATTTTTTATTTGCAATTTAACCGTGGCTAAAGTACAAAATGAATGTTAAATAGTGTTAATTAATTACCTTGAAAATAATTACCTAGGTAAATATAAAATATTTTATATATCTTTGCAGAGAATTAAAATTAAAAAAAATGAAAACAAACAAAATTATCTATTGGGGAGCAACTGGTTTATTAAGTGCTTTATTGTTAATGTCAGCAGGAATGTACGTATTCAATAATTCTAATGTTGCAGAAATGTTTAAAGCATTTGGTTATCCAACATATATTATTTATCCACTTGCTATTGCTAAAATTTCTGCGGTTGTGGTATTATTAACGCAAAAGCAATCTAAAATTAAAGAATGGGCCTATTCAGCATTATTTTTTGAATTTGTTTTGGCTTTCTTTGCACATTACATGATTAATGATGGAGAGCAAATGGGAGCTGTTATAGCAATCACTTTGTTAGTGTTGTCATATGTGTTTGGAAATAAATTATTTAAAACTAAAAACTAAAAAAATATGAGTAAAAATATCTTAACAATTGGAGGAAGTTCTAGTAAAACATCAATAAATAAAATGTTGGCTGAATATGCTGGAAGTTTGCTTAGTGAGGTTGATTTGACCAATATCGATTTAAATGATTATGAATTACCATTGTTCTCTGTTGATCTTGAAAATGAAATAGGTTTTGCAAAAGGCGCAGTTGAATTAAATGATGTAATTAATAAAGCTGATGGATTTGTAATCTCTTTAGCTGAACATAACGGAGCTTATTCAACAGCTTTTAAAAATGCTTTTGATTGGTTATCAAGAATAGAAGGAAAAGTTTGGAGAAATAAGCCAATGCTATTACTTAGCACATCTCCAGGTGAACGTGGAGGTCAATCTGTTTTAGATATTGCATTGAGCCGTTTTCCGTATATGGGAGGAAATATTATTGCAAATATGTCATTTCCTTCATTTAATGATAATTTTAAAGAAGGTGAAATAGTTAACATCGAATTAAAATCTCAATTAAAATTATTAGTTGAAGATTTTCAAAAAGCTTTATAAAATGGGTGATATTGCTAAAGATATAAATTCAACCTTTCCTAATGAGCATGTAAAAGCACTTATTAATATTAAGTATACTGCTCATTGGTTAGATAATATTGGTAATGAATTTATGAAACCTTTTAAAATTTCAATTCAGCAATATAATATTTTAAGAATTTTACGTGGAGCTGGTGAAAAGGTAACAGTTAAAACTGTGAAGGATCGAATGATTCAAAAATCACCTAATTCAACCCGATTAATGGATAAATTATGTGATAAAGGTTTAATTATTAGAACTCGATGTGAAAGTGATAGGAGAGTTGTATTTGTTGAAATATCTGATAAAGGATTAGATATTCTTGATAAAATTGATATCAACAAGTTGGATAATAATATGAGGAACATTTCAGAAGAAGAAGCCAAAACGTTAAATACAATTTTAGATAAACTGCGTTAATAAAATAGAGAGTAATGAAAAGTATAATTCATAGAGGAATAGATAGAGGAAGTGCGGATCATGGATGGTTGCAGGCTAATTTTTCTTTTAGTTTTGCACATTATTATGATCACGAGAAAGTTAATTTTGGAGCATTAAGAGTTTTAAATGATGATATTATTGCCGCAGGAATGGGATTTGGAACTCATCCACATGATAATATGGAAATTATTTCAATTCCATTAAAAGGTAGTTTAAAGCATCGAGATTCTATGAGTAATAAGTGGATTCCTTTACGAACTGGTGAAGTACAAGTAATGTCCGCTGGTAAAGGAATTCAACATTCTGAAATGAATAATTCAGTTTCTGATGAGGTGAATTTATTTCAAATTTGGATATTTCCAAACAAGAAGGATGTGGAACCGAGATATGATCAAAAGGAGTTTAAATCAATGGATAGGCATAATAAATTACAGGTGTTAGTTTCATCTATTGACGATGTTCATTTAGATTCTTTAAAAATTCATCAGGACGCAATAATTTCAAGAATTGACTTATCTGATAAATCAAAGTTTAAATATTTTTTAAAATCTCAAAACCATGGTGTATTTATTATGCTTATAAATGGTCAGGTTGAAGTTGAAACGATGAAATTGGAAAGACGTGATGCTTTGGCTTTATCTGAAATTGATAGTTTTAATATTAATGCTATTGATAATTCTGAGCTACTTTTTATAGAGGTTCCAATGCAGTTTTAGAACAGGTAGTATTAACTTTTTTTGATTTTCTGTACCAATATTTTGTAACACATGTTAAACATGTTCTCTTTATGAGAGCGTTTTTTATGGTATTCATTTTAATTTTCCGATATTTGCGCACTTCATATTTCTTTTTAATATGATTAATAATAACAGATAAAATAAAATGAATAAAAATACAGTATTAGCCTGGGCTACCGCAATAATGATAATAGTTGGTCTTGCACTTATAGCATTAGGAGCATTTAGATATGATGAAATTGCAGGTTGGGGATTTGCCTCTGTTGGAATAGGATTTTTTGCTATTGCATGGGTATTTAACGCATTAAAAGGAAGGGTTTAACCTTTTGAAAATAATAAAATAATTAAAAATTTAGATTAAAATTATGGCAGACGATAAGAAAGTTATCTTTTCTATGTCCGGAGTAAGTAAAACTTACCAAGGTGCAAACAAACAAGTTTTAAAAAACATTTATTTAAGCTTCTTTTACGGAGCAAAAATTGGAATTTTAGGATTAAATGGTTCGGGTAAATCTACTTTACTTAAAATTATAGCGGGTCTTGATAAAAGCTATCAAGGAGATGTAGTTTTTTCTCCAGGATATTCTGTGGGGTATTTATCACAGGAACCAAAACTGGATGACACTAAAACTGTTCTTGATATTGTAAAAGAAGGTGTTGCTGAAACTGTAGCCATTTTAGATGAATACAACAAGATAAACGATATGTTTGGCTTGGAAGAAGTTTATTCTGATGCTGATAAGATGGATAAATTAATGGCACAACAAGCGGTTTTACAAGATAAAATTGATGCAGCAAATGCATGGGAGCTTGATACAAAGCTTGAAATTGCTATGGATGCGCTACGTACACCTGAAGGTGATACTCCAATTAAAAACCTTTCTGGAGGAGAGCGAAGAAGAGTTGCTCTTTGTAGATTGTTATTACAAGAACCTGACGTATTGTTATTAGATGAGCCAACCAATCACTTGGATGCAGAATCTGTACATTGGTTAGAACATCATTTACAACAATATAAAGGAACTGTAATTGCTGTAACGCATGACCGTTATTTCTTAGATAATGTAGCTGGTTGGATATTAGAATTGGATAGAGGAGAAGGTATTCCTTGGAAAGGAAACTATTCATCTTGGTTAGATCAAAAATCAAAAAGATTAGCGCAAGAATCTAAAACGGCTTCGAAACGTCAAAAAACTTTAGAAAGAGAATTAGAATGGGTGCGTCAAGGAGCAAAAGGTCGTCAAACAAAGCAAAAAGCACGTTTGAAAAACTATGATAAATTGATGAATCAGGATCAAGTGAAACTAGATGAAAAATTGGAAATCTATATTCCAAATGGTCCGCGTTTAGGTACTAATGTAATTGAGGCTAGTGGAGTTTCAAAAGCTTATGGTGATAAATTATTATATGAAAATTTAGAATTTAATTTACCACAAGCAGGAATTGTTGGTGTTATTGGACCTAATGGTGCTGGTAAAACAACAATTTTTAGAATGATAATGGGTGAAGAAACACCCGATAAAGGGGAATTTAAAGTTGGTGAAACAGCGAAGATTGCTTATGTAGATCAAAGTCATTCTAATATAGATCCTGAAAAAACTATTTGGCAAAATTTTTCAGAAGAACAGGAATTGATTTTAATGGGAGGTAAACAAGTGAACTCAAGAGCCTATTTGAGTCGATTTAACTTCTCTGGAAGTGAGCAAAATAAAAAAGTAAATGCTTTATCAGGAGGTGAACGCAATAGATTACATTTAGCAATGACACTTCGTGAAGAAGGAAACGTGTTATTGTTAGATGAGCCAACAAATGATTTAGATGTAAATACATTGCGTGCATTAGAGGAAGGTTTAGAGAACTTTGCAGGTTGTGCGGTAGTAATTAGTCACGATAGATGGTTTTTAGATAGAATTTGTACGCATATTCTTGCCTTTGAAGGTGATAGTCAAGTATATTTCTTTGAAGGATCATTCTCTGATTATGAAGAGAATAAAAAAGCTAGGCTTGGTGGAGATTTAATGCCGAAGCGAATAAAATATAAGAAATTAATTAGATAATTATTTTTATAAATCCCGGAAGAAATTCTGGGATTTTTATTATTAAATATTTAAATCCATTTGCAATCTAGCCAGTCAGTAATCATATGAAACAACAGGCCAATGGCAATAATTCTTGTTTTTTTAGGGAATAGTAAAACGATATATGCAATTATTGCATAATAGGAGTGAAGAGGGTGGTAATTGATACTACATCTGTTTTCAGCAAAAATAGGTGTGGCTATTAAATGGTCTAAATCTACTAACATGGTTAATAGAAATATCAACCAAACTTTTTTCCACTCATTATTGAAGAAGAATAATGCAATTACTCCAGGTATAAGAAAATGCATTCCATAATGAATACTGAATCTTAAAATCTCCAATTTTATAGGTTTAATGATTGTGACTCTAAATAATTAAGAGCATTTGGTCCTTCCATAAACAGTAAATCAAGAATACTTAAATTAGGTAAAAATCCATTATTGGAATTAAATACTTGATAATAATAATCAAATTGATAGGTTGGTTCTTTTTTAGATATTGCTAAATTTCTATAATCAATAGAAGCTGGGTCTTTGTGAAATTCTAAGGTTTTACTTGTTGGGATCTCAAGTTGAAGTGAATCCATAATAAATTGATGTACCTCAAAATTGAGGTCTAATAAAAAGGTATGTTTTTTTTCCAATATAGGCCTTAGTTCATCTATATAAAATTCAAAAAAAGGAGATGAGTTATAGGCGGTTTGTAAGGTTTTTAAATGTAATTTATTCCAGTCGTCCTTATAATCAATTTTTACATCCTTGGTTTTTTGTTTAATTCCTTTTGTATGTTGTATGGGAACATTTAACAAATGTTTTCCATCAGCAGTATAAATAAAACAACGATTTCTATAAGTTTGTTTTTGAAAATTATCTTCTACTTCAAAAATAATTTCCCTAGATTTTGAAATAGCAACATAGTGACAAATAGGCGCAAAATAAGTTGGATGAAATAAAGACATATAAATTATTTTAAAACATTGAGTAACTAACCAGCTTAGAAATTCAACATTTTATTCATCTTTTTTACGTTTTCTATAAATACTGTAACCATACCATAAAGCTAAGGCTCCTAAAAAGTAGTACAAGTAAGAAACAGGTTTACCATCACCATGAACGGTCGTAAAAACACGTTCCCATCTTATTTTATCAGCAATGCCTTTTCCGTTTGTATCCCAGCTAAACCAAATAAACACGGGTTTACCAACAACATGATCAAAAGGAACATATCCCCAGTATCGAGCGTCTTCAGAGTTATGTCTGTTATCACCCATCATCCAATAGTAATTTTGTTTAAAAGTGTATGAAGTCGCTAGCTTTCCGTTAATGAAAATTTCGTCTTCATTTACAGTTAAATTATTGTGCTCATATTCTTCAATAATTCTTTTATAAAACGGTAGTGATTTAGCATTTAATTCAACAGTTTTCCCTTCTTCAGGAATATAAATAGGTCCGTAATTGTCTATAGTCCAATTGTATTGTTCGTTATGTGGAAATATAGAAGAAGAGTAATCACCTATTGGTATATTGAGTTTTGTAACTGATTTAACAAGTGGATTATTCTTTAATCTTCGAGCATTTTCATCAGTTAAATTAAGGCTATAATATTCACCATAATTTTCTCCTTCAGTAACATTGTAACGTTTTAAAGTTGTTGAAGATAGTTGACCATCAGTAACTACTTTATGACGGAATTGTGGTTTTGCACGGTCTGGAAGTACAGTTTGTTTTCCATTAATATAAATATATCCGTTTCTAATTTCTAAAGAGTCTCCGGCAATACCTACGCATCGTTTTACATAATTCGATTTTTTATCAATTGGTTTATAGGCATGTATATTTGATTGGTCTCTAAAAAAGCGAACTGTATCTGTTGGCCAGTTAAAAACAACAATTTCATTTCTTTTAATATCCTGAAACCCTGGAATTCTGAAATACGGTAATTGAGGTTTTTTAAGGTATGATTTAGATTTTACTAACGGAAGTGAATCATGAACCATTGGTGCTGCAACCGTAGTCATAGGAACTCTTGCTCCATAATGAAATTTACTTACAAACAGGAAATCACCAATTAATAATGATTTTTCCAAAGAAGAAGTAGGAATTGTATAGGGTTGCATAACATAAGTATGTACAAGTGTTGCGGCAATAATTGCAAATACAATTGAACTTACCCATTCTCCTAATTCTGTTCTAGATTTTAAACTTCTGTCTTCAATATAACTGACATCAGTTAAATAATTTATGTAATAGGTATAAAACCCTAAAGTTAAAACAGCTAAGAATGAATCAACCGTTTTATTTTTTCCAAAACTTCGAATTGTTTCAATCCAAATTACTGGAAACATTAATAAATTAATGATTGGAATAAATAATAAAATAACCCACCATGCAGGTCTGTTAATTATTTTCATTAAAATAATAGCATTGTACACAGGAATTATTGCCTCCCATGATTTTCTACCTGCTTTTACATATAATTTCCAAGTTCCAATAAAGTGAATTACTTGTATTATTAAGAAAAATATGAACCATTCATTCATTGTCATAATTTGTAGTTTTTTTGTTAAAGTCCTAAAACATCTCGCATTGTAAAAATTCCAGTTTTTCCAACTAACCATTCAGCTGCAGTCACTGCCCCTAAAGCAAAACCATCTCTATTATGTGCAGTATGTTTTATGTCAATTGTATCAACGTCTGATTTGTATTCAATGGAATGCGTTCCAGGAACATCAGGAATACGTTTTGATACTATAGGTATTTCGTTGTCATTTTTTGTTACATTTAAAGCCCAGTTATTTTTTGAATTGTGCTTTATAATGCCTTCAGCTAAGGTGATTGCAGTACCGCTTGGTTCATCTAACTTTTTAGTATGATGAATCTCTTCCATTGAGATTGTGTACTGGTTTAAATTTTTCATCATTTTAGCCAAATGTTCATTTAGCTCGAAGAAAATATTTACTCCTAAACTAAAATTTGAAGCATAGATGAAACCCCCATTATTTTGAATACAAAGTTTAGTTGCCTCTTCATATTTTTCTAACCAACCAGTTGTTCCGCAAACAACAGGTACGTTGTTTTTAAAACAATTAGAAAGATTATTAAATGCAACGGAAGGAATGCTAAAATCTATAGCTACATCAGCAATAGAAATGTCAAAATCCTTTGAATTTTCATCAATTCTTAAAACTATCTCATGTCCTTTTTGTAAAGCAATTTGTTCAATTGTTTTACCCATTCTTCCATATCCAAGCAGAGCTATTTTCATTTCTAAAATTTAAAGTTTATTTGAGCACCAACAATTGCTTTATTAGTCACTGAATTTTTAATTAATTTCGGATTAATAGTTAATTGGTTATCAATATTATGTTGCAGTAGGTGCGCATTTGTACTAGCTTCAACAACCTGTAAAACATATAAGGCAACTGTAACTAAAAGCGATAAATCTCTGTCCTTTTTGTAAGATTTTTGAGCTCTAACCAAAGCATCTTTTGAAAGTAATATATTTCCATTTAAACCATCAAATTCATGAGGTTTCCCAGCTTTTAATAATTTAAAAGCATCTCTTGCTCTATTATAATTTGTATTGTTGGTGCTATAAAAATATACACCAGAACCTAGAGCCGCATAAACAAAAGGTATTTTCCAGTATTTTTTATTGTATGCTTGACCTAACCCAGGTAATATGGCAGAATAAAAGGCAGCTTTTGAAGGAGATAAAGGATCATATTTTATGGAATTTCCAAAAACAGTGTCTTTTATTTTTAATACTTCACTTTCCTGTGAAAAACCTTGAAATACAATAATAAACGTAAGAAGGAAATATATATATAATTGTTTTTTGAACACTATTCTAATAATTTTTTAATCCTGTTAAAATCTTCTTCGGAATGAAAAGGGATAATAATTTTCCCTTTATCTTTCCCAGCTAATTTAACGTCAATTTTATGACCAAAGTACTCGCTAATTGTTTTTAATCCTTTAGAAACAAATTTAGGAGTTTTTACTTCTTCAACAGGTTTTTTAATTTTTTCAACAGGACCATCTTTTAGAAATTTAACTAATTGTTCCGTTTGACGAACCGACAGTTTGTCTTGAATTATTTTTTCATAGATATCTAATTGATCAGAAGTATGTTCTACATTTATTAAAGCTCTACCATGACCCATAGATAAAAACCCGTCTCTCATTCCTGTTTGGATAATTGGATCAAGCTTAAGTAGTCGTAAATAGTTGCTTATAGTAGATCGTTTTTTTCCAACACGTTGACTCATTTCTTCTTGAGTTAAATCAATTTCGTCAATTAATCGTTGGTAGGATAGTGCCACTTCAATAGGGTCTAAATCTTTACGTTGAATATTCTCAACTAATGCCATTTCGAGCATTTCCTGATCATTTGCAATACGTAAATATGCAGGTACTGTTTTGTTTCCAATTAATTTTGAAGCTCTAAATCTTCTTTCTCCCGAAACTAATTGAAATTTATTTCCTTCAAGTTTTCTAACAGTAATTGGTTGTATAACTCCTAATTCTTTAATTGAGGTAGCCAGTTCTCTCAATGCTTCTTCATTGAAATAACTTCTAGGTTGAAATGGATTAACTTCAATTAAATCTAATTCAATCTCTACAATGGTTCCAACGATTTTTTCTGCATTTTCGTCATTAGCTGAATTAATATCAGAACTTGAATCGTTTAATAACGCTGATAACCCTCTACCTAAGGCTTGTTTTCTAACCGCTTTTGCCATACTAGCTGTTTCTTTTTAAAATTTCGTTTGCCAGATTAATATAATTTACCGCTCCTTTACTAGTAGCATCATAAGCTATGATACTTTCTCCAAAACTTGGAGCTTCACTTAACCTAACATTTCTTTGAATAATAGTATCAAATACCATGTTTTGGAAATGCTTTTTAACTTCTTCCACTACCTGATTTGAAAGACGTAAACGAGAATCATACATGGTAAGTAATAATCCTTCTATATCTAAATTAGGATTATGTATTTTTTGTACACTTTTTATGGTGTTCAATAATTTCCCTAAACCTTCCAATGCAAAATACTCACATTGAATTGGTATGATTACTGAATCTGCAGCTACAAGTGCATTTAAAGTAATTAAACCTAAAGATGGTGCACAATCAATTAAAATATAATCATAATCATCTTTAATTTCAGACAAAGCTTCTTTTAATTTAAATTCTCTTAAATTTTTGTCCACCAATTCTATTTCAATTGCTACCAAATCTATATGAGCAGGTATTATATCAAGATTTGGCGAGTTTGTTGCAACAATGGCATCTTTTGCTGATATTGTGTGCTCCAATAATTGATAACTTCCAACTTCTACATCTTCTACAATAATACCCAATCCAGAGGAAGCATTTGCCTGTGGATCTGCATCAATTAATAAAACTTTCTTTTCTAAAACCCCTAAAGAGGCTGCTAAATTTACTGTTGTTGTAGTTTTACCTACACCACCTTTTTGATTTGCAATAGCAATGATTTTTCCCATAAAAGAAGTTAGCGTTATATAAGGATGTAAAAATACAATTATTTATGGTTTTTAAAAGCTAATTATGTTAACAAAGAGATAAAAAAAAGAGGTTGAAATGATCAACCTCTTTAGCTTTATTAATTTTTAGAAGGTATGTTTTCTAATATTGTAAGTAGGTATTTCCAGAATTTTTGAGCAGATTTAATATTTGCTCTTTCATCAGGTGAGTGAGCTCCTTGTATTGTTGGACCAAAAGAAATCATATCCATTTCAGGATAATTAGTTCCTAAAATTCCACATTCTAATCCAGCATGACACGCTACAACATCAGCTTTGCTTCCAAATAATTTTTCGTAATTTTCACTTAAAACCTTTAGTATTGGAGAATTTACATTAGGTTTCCAACCTGGGTAAGATCCAGAAAGTGTTACCTGATATCCAGCCAATTCAAATGCCGATTTAATTGTATATGCTAAATCATATTTCGAAGATTCTACCGAAGATCTTGTTAAACATAAGATTGTAATTTCTTCATCTTTAACAATTACACGAGCTAAGTTGTTTGAAGTTTCAACCAGTCCTTCCATATCATTGCTCATTCTAAATACACCGTTATGAGTAGCATATAAAGTGTTAAGTAATGTAATTTGACTTATGGTTGTCATTACTTTTTTAGGAGCTTCAATTTCTTCTATTGAAATTTCTAAATTTGCATCAACAGTTTTTAATTCTTTTCTAATTTCTTCTGAAATCGTTCTAATTTTCTTTAAAAAATCAGTTTTCTTTGATGAATATACAGATATAGTGGCAAAACTTTCTCTTGGGATAGCATTTCTTAAACTTCCACCATTAATTGAAGAAATTCTAATAATTTCTTGGGTTTTGTACAATAAACGATTCATTATTTTATTGGCATTTCCAAGTCCTTTATGAATATCCATACCTGAATGTCCACCATTTAAACCTGTTACAGAAATAGAATAACCAATACTGTTTGATGGAGTGTGTACTTCGTGATAAACATTTTTAGCTGTAATATCAATACCACCTGCACAACCAATGTCAATTTCGTCATCTTCTTCAGTATCTAAATTAAGTAATATTTCACCGTCTAAATAACCAGCTTGTAATCCCATGGCTCCAGTCATTCCAGTTTCTTCATCAATTGTAAATAATGCTTCAACGGCTGGGTGCTTAATGTCAGTTGATGCCAAAACACTCATTATAGCGGCAACACCAAGACCGTTGTCAGCACCAAGAGTTGTTCCATCAGCTTTTACCCATTCTCCGTCAATGATCATTTTAATACCTTCAGTATCAAAATCGAAATCAGTATCAGAATTTTTTTGGTGCACCATATCTAAATGCGATTGCATAACTATGGTTTTTCTGTTTTCCATTCCTGGAAATGCAGGTTTTTTAATAATTACATTACCTACGTGGTCAACAACAGTTTCAAGGTTTAATTTTTTACCAAAATCAACCATAAACTGAATGACCTTTTCTTCTTTTTTTGAACCTCTTGGAACCGCATTTAAATCTGCGAAATTATTCCAAAGTGTTGTTGGTTCAAGTGCTCTTATATCTTTACTCATTATTATTAGTTATTTATTGTATTTCAATGATTGTTTCACTCAATGGTTTTCTAACTTTTTGCATTCCATTCATAACATCATCTTCGGCTCTAAATCCTACAGGAAGCATCAAAACAGATTTTAAATTTAATTCAGCTAAGTTCAATAATTCATCAACTTTGGCAGGAACAAACCCTTCTAAAGGACAAGCGTCTATTCCTTCAATTGCACAAACGGTCATTAAATTTCCTAGAGCAATATATGTTTGATAAACAGCTGATAACTGTTTGTCTTCAAGAGATTTGTTTTTGTACATATCAACAAGTTGCTTTCTAAAGTCAGAAATTACATCTTCACCAATATTTCTCACCTTTTTTTCTAAATCGAAATATGCATTTACATCATCAACAGTTGTATCATTTTCAATACATAAAACCAATAAATGTGATGCGTCAGCAACTTGACGTTGATAATAAGAAAGTTCTACAAATTTTTCTTGAAGTTCTTTATTTTGAATTACAATTAATTTTAATGGTTGTAATCCAAATGAAGTAGGTGTTAAATTGAACGCTTTTTTAAGGGTGTCAATTTGTTCATTCGAAAGTTTTTTTGATGGATCAAACTTTTTAGTAGCATATCTCCATTCAAGGCTATTAATTATATTCATTTCTATAAATTTATCCACACAAAAATAATTTAAATATATCAGAAAATAGGTAAGTTAGGTCTTCAATTTTCATAACTAATGCTTAATGTTTATATTTATAAAGATTAAAAATTGCTATGAAAGAAAATTTACTGCATTTTATTTGGAAACTTAAACTGTTTGCATCTAAAAACTTACAATCAACTAACGGAGAGTTGGTAGAAATAATTTCATCGGGAACTGAAAATTTTAATTCTGGACCTGATTTTTTGAATGCCAAGGTTTATATCAATAAACAACTTTGGGCTGGAAATGTTGAAATACACATAAATTCATCTGACTGGTACTCACATAGTCATGAAACTGATAGTAAGTATGATTCGGTAATTTTACATGTAGTTTGGGAACATGATGTTGAAATTTTTAGAAGCACAGAACAGGTTATTGAAACATTAGAATTGAAAAATTATATTTCTAAAAGCTTATTGGAAAATTATGAGCAGCTTTTTAATAAAACTAAAAAGTGGATTCCCTGTGAGAATGAAATTAGATATATAAACCCATTCACTTTTTCAAACTGGAAAGAGCGCCTTTATTTTGAACGATTAGAAAAAAAATCCAAACAGATGCAATCAGTTTTTAATGAATCAAATAATGATTGGGAAAAAACATTATTTGTTTTGTTATCTCAAAACTTTGGGCTAAAAGTCAACTCCGATACTTTTCTAAATATGGCAAAATCGATTGATTTTTCAATAGTAAGAAAAGTTTCTTCGAATGCTCAGCAACTTGAGGCTTTATTATTAGGGCAAGCAGGATTATTGTCTGAAGAAAAAGAATCTGAATACCATAATCATCTGAAGAGAGAATATGATTATTTAATAACTAAATTTAGCCTAAACCCGCAACTGTCAAATCAAATCCAGTTTTTTAGACTACGACCGAATAATTTCCCAACTATTCGATTATCTCAATTGGCAGGTTTATATCATGGTTGTCAAAATTTATTTTCTAAGGTAATTGAAATTCAGGACCTAGATGAGTTTTACCAATTATTCAATATTTCAACTTCAACATTTTGGGAAACTCATTACACCTTCGAAAAGGAATCAAAAAAGAGTATAAAAAAGTTGTCAAAACCGTTTATTGATTTATTAATAGTAAATACAATTATTCCTATAAAATTTATGTATTTAAAAAATATAGGTCAACATAATTTTAATGATTTAATTCATTTAGTTGAATCGGTTAAGCCTGAGAGAAACTCAATTATATCCAATTTTAAGAGCTTAAAGGTGGAAAGTAAAAGTGCGTTCGAAACCCAAGCTCTACTACAATTAAAAAATGAGTATTGTAATGAGCAAAGATGCCTAGAATGTGCAGTAGGAAATGAATTGTTAAACTCTAATCTTTAGGATACCAATTTCTTAATCTTACATCAATATTTTTATTTTTTACTTCTATTAGATTTTTAAATTGTTCAACATCACTAAACCCATCTTTTCCTCTGTAATGAAATGGGTATACAATTTTTGGTTGAAATTCTAAAACAGCATTTGCAGCCTGATTTATGTCCATTGTATAAGGTAAATTCATACAAATAAATGCAATGTCTATATTTTGTAGACTTCTCATTTCTTTAATGTCTTCAGTATCTCCAGAAATATAAATTAATTTATCATCTACATTGATAACATAGCCGTTTCCTCTGCCTTTTGGATGTTTAGATTCAGGGTCTTCAGGTAAGTTATACATAGGAATTGCTTTAATAAAAAATCCATTTCTATGTACTCCTTGACCGTATTTTAAAATAGTAATATCAGATTTATATTTTTCAGGTAATTTTGAAGCAACGGATTCTGGAACAATAAAAACTGCTTTGGAAGTATTGATGGATTCCAATGTTTTTAGATCCAAATGGTCACCATGGATATCTGTAATTAATATGATATCTGGAGTTGGTGATTCTTTGTATAGTTTTGCTCCTCCATAAGGATCTACATAAACCGTTTTATTCAAGTGAGTTAAAACTAAACTACTATGTAATATGGGTTTAATTTTTAAATTTCCAAACATGGTCTTAATTAAGTCAACATCAGTTTTTTGAGACCATAATAAACTTGAGCAAATAAATAATGAGATAAATAGAATAGGTTTTAGCTTCATGTGGAAATGATATAGTAATGAGTTAAAAGATGTAAATTAAAATCAGATTATGAAAATAGTATAAATTAATTTGATTTTTACTTAATAAAAGGTTAAATATTTTTATTTATAATAATCTTTAACCCAAGCTACCATTTGATTGTCAGATAGAGATTCCGCATTGGATACTCCAACTAATTTATCTGAAATTTGAAGATGCTTTTTAATTTCTTTTTCAAAAACTTTTTTCATATTTGCTGGACCGAATAAAACAACTTTTTCACAATTTTGAACCTCCTTAATAAGAGTTTTCATGTAAATGTTTGTTTGTTCATTTTTACGATTCTTACGATTTTTTTCATAAGTTAAATATTGATTCCCAAATCGCCCATACTTACTAGATTCACCATCTACACGTTCTCTTGTCTCAATATTTGATTCAATTTTTTTTATTGAATGATCAAGATTTTCTGAAAGTTTAATAATAACCGCTTGTTTTGTATCAATCCAAATTCCAATGTTTTTTTTCATAATTGTAGATTTTAATGATTAACAATTGGGGTAAAGAGATTTATGACTCCTTGTATAAAGTTACAAAAAAATGTTGATATTCAGAATGTTAAAAAAAGGCCATAACATTTTGTTACAGCCTTTAGGTAAATATAAAATTGATTGAATTGAATTCTAGAAACAATATTTATTTTCAGCAATTACTTTTTCAGCAATTACTTTTCTTAATGCAATTGGGTTAGGAATGTTTACGTACTTTGTAAATCTTTTTAATCCCATTAACATCATTCGTTGTTCATCACCATCTGCAAAATAAGCAATAGCTTCTCTTCCCATAGTTCCGCATTTTTCAACAGCATTGTATAAATTTAATTTTGCCATTGCAATTTGACATTCAGCTTCTTTTTCAGAAGTTAACTTGGCAATTTTATCAGCTTTTAAAATTGCAGATTCAGCCATATAAACTTCAATCATAACTTCAGCTGCAGCTAATATTAACTGTTGATGATTTTCTAATTCCATACCATAAGTTTGTACAGCTTTACCTGAAATCATTAAAAATGCTTTTTTCAATTTATCAATCATAGCTTTTTCCTCAGATAAAACTTCTGAAAAATCAGGAATATCAAAAGAAGGTATTCCCATTAAGCTATTTCCAACTTCCATAGCTGGAGTAATAACATCAATTTCACCTTTCATTGCTTTTTTAAGTAACATTCCAACAGTTAACAATCTGTTTATTTCATTAGTACCTTCATAAATTCTTGTAATTCGGGCATCTCTCCAGGCACTTTCCATAGGTGTGTCTTTAGAGAATCCCATTCCTCCAAATATTTGTATTCCTTCATCTGAAACAAATTGAGAAACTTCAGAACCAAAAACTTTAATAATAGCACATTCAATAGCATATTCCTGGAAAGCTGCTAATTCAGCATCCTGATGAGATTTGCCTGCAGCTAAACCATCATCAATCATATTTTGAATATTTTTTGCTGCTCTATAGTTCGCTGCATCAAGTGTAAATGTTTTAGCACTCATTTCAGCATATTTCTTTTGAATAGCGCCAAAATTTGAAATAGGAGTTTTAAACTGTTTACGTTGGTTACCATAATTTACAGACTCTGTAATTATCCTTTTACTTGCGTCTAAACAAGCAGCTCCCAATTTAATACGACCAACATTTAAAGAGTTTAAAGCAATTTTAAATCCTTTACCTCTTTCTGAAAGCATATTTTCAACCGGAATCATAGTATCTGTAAAATAAACCTGACGCGTAGAAGAAGATTTAATTCCTAATTTGTCTTCCTCTTCACCCATAGTAACTCCATTTGGATTTTCTTTATCATAATCCATAATGAAAGCAGTAATGTTTTTATCGTCTTCTATACGTGCAAAGACTATGAAAATCTCTGCAAAACCTGCGTTAGAAATCCACATTTTTTGTCCGTTGATTTTATAATGTTTTCCGTCAGCAGTTAATTCAGCCGTAGTTTTACCAGAATTGGCATCACTACCGGCTCCAGGTTCAGTTAAACAGTAAGCACCAAATTTTTCTCCAGCTGTTAAAACTGGAAGGTATTTTTGTTTTTGCTCTTCAGTTCCATATAAGAAAATTGGCATAGTTCCAATTCCAGTATGCGCTCCAAATGCAGTCCCAAAAGATCCTGTTGCTGAGGAAATATAATCTGTAACTAACATTGTAGAAACAAATCCCATTCCAATTCCTCCATATTTTTCAGGAATTGAAACACCTAAAAATCCCATTTCACCAGCTTTACGCATTAACTCTTCCGTGAAAGCATAATCTTTATTTTCAAAACGTTCTCTATGAGGCCAAACTTCACGGTCAATAAATTCAATAACCGCATCTTTCATCATCTTTTGTTCTTCGTTGAACTCTTCAGAAATAAAAATATCTTCTGATTTAATTTCTTTAATTAGGAATTCTCCTCCTTTAATTGTTGCCATCTTTGAGCCCCCTTTTATCCCCTAGAGGGGAAATTTCTACAAGAGGGAAGTAGTTTTTTAGTTAGACATTAATTATTGTTTTATATTCCAAAAGCCTCTCTTTGTGAAGGTTTGGAATGGCTTTTTATTTTAATAATTCGTAAACACCTGCTGCACCTTGTCCAGTACCAACGCACATGGTTACTATACCATATTTGTTTTTACGTCTTCGCATTTCGTTAAATAATTGAACTGAAAGTTTTGCCCCTGTACAACCTAATGGATGTCCTAAAGCAATAGCTCCTCCATTAACATTTACAATTTCTTGATTGATATCCAATTCTCGCATAACTGCTAATGATTGTGATGCAAATGCCTCATTTAATTCAATTAAATCAATATCATTTAATGTAAGGTTTGCTTGTTTTAAAGCTTTTGGAATTGCTTTTACAGGGCCAATTCCCATAATGCGTGGTTCAACACCTACTGCAGCGAAAGAAACCATTCTTGCCACAGGTTCAATATTTAATTCCTTTACCATTTCTTCGCTCATTACTAATAAAAAAGCTGCACCATCACTCATTTGAGAAGAGTTCCCTGCAGTTACACTTCCACCTTGAGCAAATACTGGGCGTAATTTAGCAAGTGCTTCAATTGAAGTTCCTTTACGTGGACCTTCATCTTTTGAAACAACATAATTTTTAGTTTGTTTTTTTCCAGCTTCATCTAAGAAAATATTTTCAACTGTAATTGGAACAATGTCATCATCAAATTTGTTTTGAGCCTGAGCTTCCAATGCTTTCATATGTGATTTAAATGAAAATTCATCTTGATCTTCACGTGACACTTTAAATTGTTCTGCAACAGCTTCAGCTGTTAAACCCATTCCCCAATAATAATCTTCGTTACCTTCTTTGGCAGATTTATAATTTGGTACAGGGCGATAACCACCCATAGGAATGTAACTCATACTTTCAACTCCACCAGCAATAATACAATCTGCCATACCAGATTGAATTTTTGCCACTGCAATACTTACTGTTTCTAATCCTGATGCACAATATCTGTTCACCGTCATACCTGGAACATCTTCAATTTTTAGTCCCATTAAAGAAACTAATCTCCCCATGTTTAAGCCTTGCTCTGCTTCAGGCATAGCATTCCCAACAATTACATCATCAATGCGAGTTTTATCTAATTGTGGAACATCTTTTAATAGATGTTCAATTGTTTCTGCTGCTAGTTCATCAGGTCTTTTAAACCTAAAAACACCTTTTGGAGCTTTACCAACTGCAGTTCTATATCCTTGTACTATATATGCTGTTTTCATTTTAAATTAGATTTTAGGATTGAGTATTGAGTACAGAGTGTTTAGGCTCTAAACTTTTTTGAAATGAATAATTCATTTTTTGAATTTCAATAATTAAACCTAGAATAGGTTGTATTAATTCTTCTGAAATTAAATTTAATTCCTTTGTTAATATTAATTGTGTTTGAAGTTCATAACTTGATCCATTTGCAATACTCAAAAAATGTTTGAATTCTTTTTTTGAATTTCTTCCAGCTCCTTCAGCAATATTTGATGCTATCGAAACTGAACTTCTCTTAATTTGAGAGATTAATCCGTATTTTTCATTAGAAGGTAGCGAAACAACAACCTCATAAACTAATTTTGTTAGCTCAATTGATTTTTGCCAGATTTTTAATTCTTCTATTTTATGCATAATTATATCTAATTACTTAATACTATAATCTCACTTCTAATTACGTAGAGGTTTACCTGTTTTTAACATGTGCTCAATACGCTCTAATGTTTTTCGTTCAGTCATTAAACTCATAAAAGCTTCACGTTCTAGATCTAATAAGTATTGTTCTGATACTAATGTAGGTTCAGATAAATCTCCACCAGCCATTACATATCCCAATTTATTCGCTATTTTTTGGTCGTGTTCAGATGCATAATGTGCATTTTTCAAGCTATCTGTTCCAACCAAGAACATTCCAAGCGCTTGCTGACCATAAACTTGTACTTTTTTAGGTACAGGTTGCGTATAACCATCTTGTAACATTTGTACAGCGTGTCTTTTTGCAGTTGCAATTTGTCTGTCTTTGTTTACTACAACAATATCTTTGTGTTCTTTAAAGAATCCAAGATCGTATGCTTCGTGAGCTGAAGTAGCAACTTTAGCCATCGCAACATTGATAAAGTAATCTCTAAGTTTGTTTAATTTTACATCGTCTTTAAGCAACCCTTCAGAGGCTCTTAAAGCCATTTCTTTGGAACCAGCTCCTCCTGGAATAATACCAACTCCAAATTCAACTAAACCGATATAAGTTTCAGCGGCTGCTATTACCTTGTCTGCGTGCATACTCATTTCACAAGCACCACCAAATGTATAACCGTGTGGAGCAATAATTGTAGGACAAGAGGAATATCTTAAACGCATTACTGTATCTTGGAAGTATTTTACAGAAAAATTAAGTTCATCATATTCTTGTTCAACGGCCATCATAAATGCCATTGCTAAATTCGCACCAACTGAAAAGTTAGCTGCCTGATTTCCTAAAATAACTGCATCGTATTCAGTTTCAGCTAAATCGATTCCTTTGTTAATTGCTTGTAAAACTTCACCACCTAAGGTGTTCATTTTAGATTGGAACTCTAAATTTAATACACCATCTCCTAAATGTTGAATAGAAGCACCTGAATTTGACCAAATAGTTTTAGCTTCTCTAACATTATCAAGTATGATAAAACTGTCTTGTCCAGGAATTTTTACAGGTTCTTTTGAAGGGATATCATAGAAGTATTTTGCTCCGTCACAAACAGTGTAGAACGATTTATTTCCGCTTTCAAGCATTTCAGTTACCCATGTAGCTATTGGCAATCCTTCAGCTTTCATTAATTCGATACCTTTTTCAACTCCAATAGCATCCCAAATTTGGAATGGACCATGTTCCCAACCGAACCCTGCTTTCATTGCATCGTCCAGACGATATAACTCATCGGATATTTCAGGAATTCGGTTTTGGACATAGCCGAACATAGCGGCAAAGTTCTTTCTATAAAAATCACCTGCCTTGTCTTTACCTTTTATTAATACTTTAAAACGATCAATAACATTATCAATTGTTTTTGTCAATTCTAAAGTGGCAAATTTTGCTTTTTTATTTGGTCGGTATTCTAACGAATTCAAATCTAAAGAAAGAATTGATTTTTTACCGTTTTCAACAACTTTTTTATAAAACCCTTGCTTGGTTTTACTTCCAAGCCATTTATTTTCCATCATTGTATCAATAAAGGAAGGAAGTTTAAAAAGTTCGTGAGCCTCATCTTCAGTACAGTTTTCATAAATACCGTTGGCTACATGTACTAAGGTGTCTAAACCAACAACATCAACAGTTCTAAAAGTAGCAGATTTTGGTCGACCAATAACAGGACCTGTTAATTTATCAACCTCTTCAACAGTTAAACCTAATTCTTTTACTTGGTGGAATAAACTCATTATTCCGAAAATTCCAATTCTATTACCAATAAATGCAGGTGTGTCTTTTGCTAAAACCGAAGTTTTTCCTAAAAACTTTTCACCGTACATCATTAAAAAATCAGTAACTTCTTGTTTACAATCTGGACCAGGAAC
>Ga0193963_1000458_pt1 | contig 21605 bp, 26 predicted proteins | sample FB_6_MG_FD_140359 | JGI IMG/M metagenome (GOLD analysis project Ga0193963, IMG submission 140359) | Microbial mat bacterial communities from the Broadkill River, Lewes, Delaware, United States - FB_6_MG | ecosystem: Environmental > Aquatic > Freshwater > River > Microbial mats | place: USA...
GCTATTTAGCCTAGCAAGCACTAATAAAAACACTAAACCTGAACTAAGTAGCAATATTGGACTTATGTCTAACATTTGTTTCTCCATACAATTTTTACAGTTTAGTTACACTAAAACTTACAACAATTGTATCGTAAAAAGCTATAACTTAAATTAAATTAATGAATATATTCTAATTATTTTGAAATGCTTTACTAATATTCTCAATATCTTCTTGGGAGTTAATTTTTATTTTAAAGTAGTTAGCATCTATTTTTACGTCTAGATTGCTTTTTGAAAGGGTTTGTTTAACTTTAGAAAGCGCATCAAAGTTGAATTTTTGAGCTTTTGGAGTTGTAACTTTTTTAGACAAATCAGAATCTTCTTTTATTTGTTTAACTAATATTTCAGTCTCTCGTACACTTAATTTTTGACCAATAATAGAATCAATAATTATTTTCTGTTCATCTTCAGATAATCCAACAATAAGTTTGGCATGTCCTAATGATATTTTGTCAGATCCTATCATTTTTTGAGAAAAACTACTAAGAGTTAATAATCTTAAAATATTACTAATAGAACTTCTACTTTTTGATACTAATAATGAAAGTTCTTCATGTGTGATATTATAGTCATTTATAAGTCCAGCGTAAGAATATGCAATTTCAATAATGTTTAAATCGTCTCTTTGAATATTTTCAATTAATGCTAATTCACGTAATTTATCGTTTTCAACCTCTGTTATTACAGCTTTAATTGTAGTTAGATTTGCAAGTTTTGTTGCGCGAAGCCGTCTTTCCCCTGCAATAAGCAAGTATGTGCCAGCATTCCTTGTAACAATTATAGGTTGTAATAACCCATTTGTTTTGATAGATTGACTTAATTCACTGAGTTTTTCCTCATTGAATATTTTTCTTGGTTGATAAGGATTTAATTCAATGTTATTAACATCAATTTCTAAAATTTCATTTTTATTTGCGATATTATTAGTTTCGTATGCAGTTTCTATTTCACCTAATAATTCACCTAATCCCCTACCTAATGCCATGAGTTATCCTTGTTGTAAAATTGATTTTGCTAAATTTGTGTATGCTTTTGTACCACTTGATTTTGGATCATATAACATAATCGGCTTCCCAAAACTTGGGCTTTCCGCTAATTTGATATTTCTGGGAACTACAACATAAGAAGAATCTGTCCATTTAAATAATTTACTTTCAAAATGCTTTGCTAAATCCGCAAAAACTTGTTTTGAGAGATTATTTTGTGCACTATACATTGTTGGTAAAAAACCCTTAATATCTAACTGTCTATTAATAGTTTGTCTTATTAATTTTACTGTGTTTAGTAGCTGTGCTAAACCTTCTAATGCAAAAAACTCACATTGTATTGGTATCAATACTGAAGTAGCGGCACTTAATGTATTAATAGTTAATGGTCCTAAAGCTGGAGGAGAATCAATAATAACATAATCATAATCACCTTTAATAGGATCTAGTTTTCTTTTTAATACTAATTCTCTATCTTTGGTATTCTTATAAAATTCTTTTTCAATCCCAACCAAACCAATATTTGATGGTGCTACGAAAAGATTTTCAATATCTTTTGATTCTAGAATAATTTCATTTAATTCTTTAGTTCCCAGCATCACATGATAGAGATTGTAATCGTACGAATCTCTGTGAAAGCCTAAACTTGTTGTTGCATTTGATTGTGGGTCAGCATCTATAAGTAAAACTTTCTTACCCTCTAGAGCTAAAGCAGCACTTAGATTAACTGCGGTAGTTGTTTTACCAACCCCACCTTTTTGATTTGCTATAGTAATAACTTGAGTCATCTTAAACTAAATACCTTTTTATTTTCAATAGTTATCGATCCGTCATCATTTAAAACAGCATCTCTTAAAGATACTTTTTTATTGTCGATCGTTGTTTTATATTGTTTATTATTCGTAAATTCTATCGTATATTTACTAAAAATTTGCTTCCATGTATAATTCTTAAGGATACTACTACTATAACTTTCAAGTAAACTATTTATATCTACAGATATATCAAGATAACCATAGTTCATTTGTGAAGATTTTAAATTTAAACCAATACCACAATAATATAAGCCGTTAGAAAAGTTTGTTATAGTTCCACCGACTTTTTTTTCATTGATATAGAAATCATTAGGCCATTTTAAACATACTTTAGAGCCACTATCACATAATATTTCTTTTAATAAGTAGCTAAAATAGATTGAAGCAGACTGTAAAGGAAGATCAGACGGAAGTAGTTTCTTTTCAATCACAAATGAAAAGAATAGATTACCAGAATCTCCATCCCAACTATTATCTCTACTTCCTAAACCATTAGTTTGATTCTGTGTTATGACAAATAAAGGATGAGTATATCCTATTTTTTTAATTCTATCTCTTAAATAAGTATGTGTAGATTCAACAGAATCAAGAAAAATCATCTCCAACTTCTAACCTTTTTCCTCGAATATATGATACTACATTCATCTGTTTTTTGGATGAAGGTTGAACATCTAAAATTTTAATACTTCCGATGTTACATCCTACTATGATTGAATTTTCATCTATTGAAAGAATTTTACCTTCATCATTAACTGTATTTTTCTCATTTAATAGACATTGTTTAATTTTGATTCCACTGTTTAAGTAAATATCTGGCCATGACTTAAATGCTCTGTATTTATTATAAAAATCATTTGCATTGTCAAATCTAACCAATCCATCTTTTTTAGATATTTTTTTACAATGAGAAACTAAAGATAAATTTTGTACAGTTGCTTCTAAATTTTCTAATTTTTCTAATATCTCTACTGTTAATTCAGCAGCACATACAGCTAGGTTATCAAATAAATCAGCAACAACTGTATCTTTATCTATTGAAACGTATTTAAAACCTAAAATATCACCACTATCCAAGCCTATATCCATGTTCATAGCAGTAACACCTGAAAATTTATCATCATTAAGTAGTGATTGTTGGATAGGGCTAGCACCTCTATATTTTGGGAGTAACGATGCATGAAGATTTATACATTGTGCAATATCCAATACCTCTTTAGGTAAAATCTGTCCATAAGCTGCAACAATAATAATATCTGGCTTTAATAAAGATAGTGATGATTGAATCTCTTCATCTTTTAATGTTTTTGGTTGAAAAATAGGAATTGATAAGTTTTTATTTATTAAAAAATTTTTAATATGGGGAGGAGTTAATTCTTGTTTTCGCCCAACTGGTTTATCTGGCTGAGTAAATAATCCTACAATATTGTAATTTTTTTCTATGAGTTTTTCAAAAATCACTGTAGCATAATCAGGTGTTCCCATAAAAACAATTCTTTTTTCTTTATTCATACTTTATTCCTTTCCAATAAACAACGTACCATTTGTTTGATTTTCATTTAATAAAAAATCCTCTGCACTTTGAAGATTAAATCCACTAGTCAGAAACATATTTTGCTTTTTTTGAATTAAAAAATCAGCTGCTTTTAACTTCGTGACAATACCACCAGTAGCAAATTCACTATTTGCACTATGTTCTTCATTTAACAATTTTTTATCTATATTTTTTACAATTTTTTGTAATTTTGCATCATTATATTCATGTGGATTCTTGTCATAGTATCCATCAATATCAGTTAATATTACTAATAAATCAGCATTAAAATAATGTGTCACATAAGCAGATAATTGATCATTATCACCAAAAACAAGTTCTTCAACAGCCGTTACGTCATTTTCATTTATTATTGGAATAACTTTATTTTTTAATAAAGTATCAACAGCATCTCGAGCATGCTCTAATCTCTCATTATCTTGAAAGATAGTTGCTTCTAATAATACTTGAGAACATAACAAATCATATTTTCTAAATTCTCTTCTATATGTTGATAAAAGTAAAGGTTGCCCAATCGAAGCTAAAGCTTGTTTATTGGCTATAATTCTTTTATCTAATTTTAATTGAGTATAACCAGCAGCTACAGCACCGGAACTGATAAGAATAACTTCAAATTTTTTTTGTAAAACTGAAATAAGCTCTACTAAGTTATCAAGTCTTCGGTGTGCCATTTTCCCATCTTGGGTTAAAACGGCACTTCCTACTTTTAAAACTATCCTTCGCATTTATCTCTACTAATTAAATCATAAAGTGCATATTTGATTCCATTAATATTGTCATGTGTTGCCGATGATATAGGTAAAACAAAGTATGGCAAGTCTTCATTGTATTTTGTATATGTTAATTCTTGTAAAAAATATTGTTTATCTTTTTGAAAAGAAAATGTATTTTCATTTGATAAATCTAAACCTATTGCTTTAATAAAATCCTGTACTTTATCATTAATTTCATCTGCCGGAATTGCATCAATTTTTGTCAATGCAATTGCAAATTTTCTTGTACTAAGTTCAGGTGAGAATTTTTTCACTTCTTCTTTTAAAACATTGTACTGGTCTAACATCTCTCTATAGTTTGAAACATCAATCATATATAATAAAGTTTTTGTTCTCTCGATATGTTTTAAAAATTCAATACCAAGACCTCTTCCCTCACTAGCACCATCAATAATACCAGGAATATCAGCAGCTACAAACGAGTTATAATCTCCTACATCAACAACACCCAATTTTGGAGTCAAAGTTGTAAATTCGTAGTTTGCTACCTGAGGAGTTGCATTTGAAATAGTAGAAATAAGTGTTGATTTTCCAACATTTGGGTATCCTACTAATCCTACATCTGCTATTAGTTTTAACTCTAATCGAACATTTTTTGTTGTCCCTACAAGTCCAGGTTGAGCATAACTTGGAGTTTGATTTCTTGAGTTTTTAAAGTGAGTATTACCTAATCCACCTTTTCCACCTTCTAAAAATAAAACTTGCTCTTTATTTTCAACAAGATCAAACAAAATTTCCTCTGTATCTTCATCAATAACTTGTGTTCCTGGTGGAACTTTTAAATAAACATGTTTTGCAGATTTACCACTACAGTTACTTCCCATACCTGGTTGACCATTATCAGCTTTTACGTGATGAGTACCTTTATACGCAGATAGTGTATCTGTATTATTATCTACAATAAAATATACATCTCCACCTTTTCCACCTGAACCACCATCCGGTCCACCTTTTATAACGAATTTTTCTTTTCTAAATGAAACACAACCTGCTCCACCTTTTCCAGATTTAACTGAAAAACTTGCATTATCTACAAACATATTATTCTCCGATTTCTAATTAATAATATATAGTTCAATTAAATTATATATTATTAATTAAGTTTTGTTAAAAAAAAAGGCACCATAGCAAACGCTACAGTGCCTTTAAAATATCATTTATTATTACTACTTATGAAGCGTAAACTGATACTTTTTTTCTATTTTTGTCTTTTTGTTCGAATTTAACTACACCGTCTATTAAAGAATAGATTGTATGATCTTTTCCGATTCCAACACCAGCACCTACGTGTACTTTTGTTCCTCTTTGTCTAATAATGATGTTACCAGCAACTACTGATTCACCACCAAACTTTTTAACTCCTAGTCTTCTACCAGCTGAGTCTCTGTTATTATTAGTACTACCTTGACCTTTCTTGTGAGCCATATTATATTCCTTATGCCGCTATTTTAGTAATTCTAACTCTAGTGAAGCTTCTTCTGAAACCTCTTTTTAGTTTACTATCTTTTCTTCTCAGTTTTTTGTAAGAGATAACTTTTCTATCTCTACCTTCAACGATAACTTCAGCTGTAACTTTAGCACTTGAAACTGCTTCACCAGTTGTAAGTGCATTTCCATCATTTACAGCGATTACTTCTGTAAATTCGATTACTTCTTTTGATTCTTTACTTAGTTTATCAACATTTAAAATATCACCTTCTGATACTTTATATTGCTTTCCACCAGTTTTGATAATTGCGTACATTAGCTTATCCTCTAAAATTTATAAGGCGAATTCTACTAAAGATTTCTTTAAATATAGTTTAAACGAAAATTATTAGTGAAAATCAACAGCTGTTGCAATAACATCCATCTCAATCATAGCATTTTTTGGTAATCCTGCAACTTGAATTGTACTTCTAACAGGTTTATGATCTCCAAATACTTCAGCCATAATTACATTTACGATACCAAAATCATTCATATCTGTTAAAAAGATATTCAATTTCAATACTTCACTCATAAATGTTCCATTATCTTCAAGAATAGCTTTGATATTTTCAAAAATTTGTCTTGTTTGTTTTTTTATATCATTTTCTACCATTTCACCATTTAATTTTAATGCAATTTGCCCTGAAGTATATAATAATCCATTAAATTTAACTGCTTGAGAGTATGGTCCAATTGCTGCTGGTGCGTTTTGTGTTGTTAAAAATTCCATTTATTATCCTATTTATATTTTTAAAATTATACACTATTGAAAATTAATTATTCTTTTAACCTACAATTAGTTTTTTTGATCGAAGTTCAATTAATTTGTATTTTAATTGTCTTGTTAAATTTACCTTTTCTCGATAATTCATATTTTCATTATAATTGAGTTGTTGTAATTTTTTTTTGTAATACGGCATCAAAATGATAACAAGCTGATTGTTTAATTCTTCCTTTGTATATGATATTAAATGTTCATTTAACATCAATCCTCTTAATGAGGGATCATTTGGATCGATTAACATTTGGTTAAACTCATTTGTGTGAACTTCAAACATATCAGAACTTAACTCTTGTTTTACTATTTCTAAATACTCAGGGTTATCTAGCACTGTTTTAATGATACTTAACTCAGAAATATCAATCGAAGAGAGATTCATATTAGATGACTGCTGGTTATCAAAATGTTGTACTTGAATAAGCTGAGAATTAATATTTAATTTTCGTGCAATTAAAGAGGAATATTCTTCTTGTAAAATCGGACTCAATGTTTTTAAATAATCATTTGATTCTTGTAGAGCACTTTGCTTTTCTTGTGGATTGTGCAAGTCATATTTATTTATTATAAAATCAATCACAAAATCAATAAATGGAGTTGTATCGCTAAACATTGCATTTAATTCATCAACCTTATTTCCATTTACCATATCAGCTGGATCTTGTCCATCTTCAAATATTACTACACCACCTTTAAATTGACTATGACTTAATAATAGACTCGCTTTATATGCAGCATTTAATCCAGGTTTGTCACCATCATATGCGACAATCACTTTTGGCTCTCCTCTTTTTAAAAGGGGTAAATGTTCAGCAGTTAGCGCAGTACCAAGTGTGGCAACTGCATTTGAAAAACCAGCTTGATGTAACATAATTACATCTAAATATCCTTCTGTAACGATGATAGTTTTTTGTTTATAAACTGTATCTTTAGCTAAATTATATCCATATAATAATCGTGATTTATTGAATAATTTTGTCTGAGGAGAATTTATATATTTTGCATTATGTCCTGTGATTGTTCGTCCACCAAAACCAACTACAGTACCATTTATAGTATATATAGGAAAAGTGATTCTATCTATAAACCTTGAATACAAACCATTTTGACCAGTATCAATTATCCCAAATTCTTTTGCATCAGCCAAATTTAGAAAATTAGTTTTTAAAAAATTAATAGTGTCATTTGATCCACTTGCATATCCTATTTCAAACTTTTCTATTGAAAAATCAGATATCCCTCTGCTTTTTAAATATGCTTTGGAATCTTCATTATGCGTTAGTAATTTTTGGTAATAATCATTTACTTTTACTATAATTGAAGAGTCTATTTTTTTATAAGAGCTATCATACTCTAAAGAAATATTTGCCATTGAAGCTAGTTTTTCCAGTGCTTCTGGATATGAAAGTTTTTCATGCTCCATCACAAACTTAATACTATCTCCACCTACTCCACAACCAAAGCAATGATATATCTGTTTTGTAGGGCTTACTACAAAAGAGGGAGTATCTTCCCCATGGAAAGGACAACAAGCCTTAAAATTAGCACCTGTTTTTTTGAGTTCTATAAATTGAGATATAATATCTACAACGTCAAGATGTGATTTAAGATTTTCTATTGATTCTTTTGTTATCATTAAAAAGATAGTACTATATTACTTATTTGTAATTTATTAAAATATTGATATAGATTAAGTTTTATATCCTCATAAAATGATAAAATCCATTTATGATATATTTAACAATAAAACTAATCCACATTTTTTCCGTATTTATCTATGGAGGTTTCCTATTTACTGACAATCTATTTTTATCTAAAATGAAAAAAGATCTTTCACCTGATGATCATTCTGTTGTACGAGAATATTTTATGAAATATGTTCGAAAAGTTGTACCAAAAGCACTTATTGTTGCAGTAGCTTCAGGTATATATTTATTTTACATCAATTTTGGTGTTATCGCTGATACAGGATGGACTAATTTTCAAATACTTTTAGCAATAAAAGGATTTTTAGGTTCTTGGCTTGGGTTAAGAGGTGTACTACAAGTATTTTTTGGAATACAACCTTTAGTTTTTAAAAGTCATTTATTTCCATTTATTCTTGTAATAATAATTATCATCTTATCTCAAATGATGTTTGGTGTTTAGCTCTTAAGGCTAAACACTTCCATATTTTCCTAAAAATAACAAACAATTTTAAGAATGTAAGTATGAAATTGATATACTCCTACATTCAATAAAACAAGGAAAACTATGAAAACGATGATTTCAATTCTATTACTCATCTCTATTACATGTGGTGGGTTATTTTACTTATATTCAGAAGATGGACCAATTCAACAGCTTGAAAAAGAAGAACAATTGGCATACAAAAAAGCAAAAGCAAAACAAATGCAACAAGCAGAACAAAAATAGATTCTAAAATAGAAGACAATAGTAACTCTACTGTTGTTTTCACTCTTCAGTAAAAATAAGCATAACTTAGTAAAATATATAATGACATTATTTATATCTATTTAACAGTGAAATATTTTAATTGGAAATTAATTAAGTGGAGCGGGAGACGAGACTCGAACTCGCGACAATCTGCTTGGAAGGCAGAGGCTCTAGCCAACTGAGCTACTCCCGCTTAATTTGTATCAGTTAGGTTGGAAGTATATCGTGCTAACCTTTTAATAAACTTTAATATAAAAGAAATTTTGAATAAATAATTAAATTTATCTAATGAAATAAATTTAATTATTTATTCGCAATATAAATTGAAAAGTATATATGATTTTTAAATTGAAAGTGATTTAAGTGGAGCGGGAGACGAGACTCGAACTCGCGACAATCTGCTTGGAAGGCAGAGGCTCTAGCCAACTGAGCTACTCCCGCTTAAATAACTAATGGTGCAGATGATGAGATTTGAACTCACACGCCGTTAAGCACGAGCCCCTCAAGCCCGCGTGTCTACCATTCCACCACATCTGCATCTTAGGTTGAAATTGTAGCAAAGTAACCTTATAGAAAAATTTAAAATGACTCTTTTAAAAATACTCTTTTATAATAATACGCCACAATTAAAAATGCTATACCTAAACAAACAGATATAAACTGCAAGGAAACAAATGAAGCCATGATACCTATAAAAAAAGTTGTAGTCACATTTCCAATCATAAAAACCATCTCATTATAAGCTAATACTCTTCCTAAGTACTGTTCTTCTACTTCATCTTGTAGCATTGCATAAGTATAAGACCATATTGTAGTAGTTGCTATTCCTGTTAAAAACATCCCTACTAATCCAAGATAAAAACTATTTTGAATAAATGCCCAAATAATAATAGATAAACCTTGAGCAATAAATATATACATCATTCTTTTTTTTGTAATCCAATTACTTATCAATAAAGGACCTATCATTAAAGCAAAAGCTCGAATAGCATTCGTAATACCAATAGCTAAAGGAACGGCAATAACATATTTGTAGTTATAATCTGCCAATAACGTCACTAACGTATCAAATGCCGTTAAACCAACACTTGCATGGAGTAACATATAGTGAAACAGATGCTTATTTTTTTTTAAGTATTCAATACCATCTTTGATTGAATTTAATATACTTTTATGAACCTTTTCCACTTCTACATGAAAATGTATTTTACTGAGTATAAATAAAGCAGTAAGAAAAAATAATCCATCTATTAGAAATGATATCTTTACACCAAATATACTTACTATTATACCGCCCATTGCCATACCAGCTGTAAATGTAAATGACCAAATAATAGAGTGTATCTCATTTGCTTTTACCAATGCTTCACCACTTAAAAGTTTAGGCAAAAGAGTCATCTCTGTAGTAAAAAAGATAGAAGCACTTCCCATCCTAATAAAAAGTAACAGCAACAGTAACCAAATATCACTCAAAGAATTAATTAGCATAAAACTTAAAGTCATCACAAGTTCAACACTCAAAAGAACTGTCATAAGTTTTTTTACTTCAAACCGATCTACAATCGATCCACTAAATGGGGATAATACAATTCCAGGAATAAGATGCATCGCTGCTACTGATGCAATCAAAAAAGGTGAAGCACCAAAATCAATAAGCATAGAATATATTGCTACATTTGAAAACCATGCACCAAAATATGCTATAAACTGTACACTAGATAATTGTCTTATTACCTTATGTGTACGAAAAAGTTCTCGATAGGTCAAAATATTATTTAAATTCTATTTTAACTAAAGTTGAAAAGTTATTTGTAGAAGGTACTATTATTTCACATTTATAAGAAGAGATATGAACTAAATCAGCCATTTTGTATAATTTTGATATTTTAAGATCTGTTTTTTTACCATCTAAATAGATAGTTTTATTTTTTATCTCTTTTGCACTATCTATAGGAATAAATATTTCTAATTTTCCTGCACTTAAATCAGCACTCGAATACAATAAAACCCCGGGAGTTACATAATCACCAACTTCAACTGCAATATCATAAATATAATCATTTTTTACAATTAATGTTTTTTTAGAAATCATATCTTTTAAAGTTGCGATTTTGGTTTTTAAATCATTGATAGATGAGATAATATTTAAAATCTTAATTTTTTGATTGTCTTTATCAAATTTTGATTTTGAAGAAACTTTTTTAAAACTTTTTAAAGTTCCCTCTTCTATTTTAAGTATCTCTTGTAAGTTTTTAATTTTATTTTGAGACTGTCTTAAATCTTCTTCATCTATTTTAGAATCAATTTTTATCACTGTGCTATTATTTGCAATATTAGCTTTGATATCATCATTGATATAAACAATTTTACCACTTACTGCTGATTTTACATTGTATGTGTGTACTGGGTTTAACTTTGCATAAAATTCATTTGCATATACTATTGAACTTATTAGTACCAATAAACTAAATATCTTTTTCATCTCATATCTCCAATTTTAAGTGGTCGAAATATATCATCATTTATCTTTATATCTAGTTTAATTTTGTTATTTACACTATTCATAAAGTATCCTATATATTCATTGTCTTTATATTTAAATAAAATATCTTTATATATTAAATATTCACCATCGTAATTAAAACGAACACTTATATTTGACTGTCTATGATTTTGTATAAAATCATCACGTATCCCTTTATATACAAATAATTCAAGCTTTTTAGGGATGAAATTTGCAACCTTATAAAGATTGACACTGTTTAAGTTTGCCTGCAATAAATTGATATCATCATCGTAAGAGATATCAGAAAAACTTGGTTTTCCAAAAACTACTTTAAATGCTTTTTTAATACTATCATCTAAAAGAGGATAAAGATTTTCTTTTTTAGTATAAAACTTTTTTAATGACTTTAGTTTTCCATTATAAAAACCAATTTTCCCTAAATAATCATCATCAATAGTCTTCTGCTCTTCTGCTCTACTTTCTCGTATAGCTTTTAATCTTTGTATATAACTAAAATACAATTCATATTTTACAGGGTCAAGTGTTGCTCCATCATCTTTAAGTTCTCTTTTTTTTGGCAAAGGAGGTTTTATATTTTCTAAAGATACATTTAAAAAGTGATTAATCATCACATTAAGTTTTTCATTTGAAGGCAAAGATTCATAGGGGTTAGGTATAGAAAACAAATACAAAGGTATCAATACAATAAAAAGTATTTTTTTCATTTAATATCCCTTACACATCGTATATAATTATCAGTACTTTTTTCAGTAGTTGACAAAGAACCACTTTTAAAATCAATTCCCCAAGCAATTGTATTATCATTTGCGAAAGAAGTTATAGTATTATAAAAACGTGGTTTGATGTATTGAAAACTTTTATGAATAGCATTTTTATTTCTAACATCTATAATATTTACAAACTCATTAATTGTAGGTACTCGCCAATCAATATATCCATTTAGCACTATACTCTCGCAATATATTTGTGCTGATTCGTATGTTTCTAGATACTCTAATACTTCACTATTATCCTGCCACATTAATTTATGTGTATTATCAGTTACAATATTAAGACTTTTTTCATAACTATTCGCAAATAATCCAGAAAGGACACATACTATTACTACAAAATATCTCATCTAATATTCTCCTTGAAGAGAAGAAACTTCTCTAACACATCGAATATTATGTCGCACCAAATCAGAATCAACACCACTTGTACCATCCATAAAATCAACAAACCAATTCTTTTTTTTCTCTAATACACTTACAGAAGAGGTCCAGTATTTTGAATTTTTGATATATTTTACTTTTTGTATACTTGCTGGCATATTTTTTGTAAAATCTATAAGTGATATCATCTCTAAATATGTAGGTACTCGCCAATCTCTTCTTTTTGCAAAATTTAATTTTCTACAATAAACTTTTAACTCTAGTCTGTTTAATTTTAAATCTTCATTTACTTTAGTATCTTGCCACATTAGATTCTTTTCAATAAAAGTAATATTTTTAATATCTAAAATCATCTCACTTTTTTCTTTTTGTAAGGAATTATTATAGTTTTTAATTTTATTGGGATACACTTCATCAACATATTTTTTGATAATTTTATCGATTTCATTTTTATCAAGGTCGGTTTTGACTACCTCACCCCAACTAAATTCTGTGGAAAATAACAATTGCTGAGATAGTAATAATAGTAAGATTATCTGTCTAATTTTACACCCTTTGTTATAAGTTCTTTTATTTTTTTAATAATAGTTTTTTTCTCTGTTTTATATTCCGATAAAGAAGTTTTTTCTAATTTATAAATTATTTTATCTAATTCTTCATCAATATTAATGTAAACCAATAAAAGCTTAAAAAGTTCATTTGGGGTGTCAGCTTTTTTTGCACTGATAAGTAAAGGTATATCTTCATTTTTAGTAACTTTTAATTTATATAAAAAATAGATTCCTATAAGCATCATACCACAAAGTAAACCTACAAAAAAGAAGATTATTTTTTCATTATCAGTTGTTTGGATAACTTCAAATTTTTGTATACTATTACTAACCTCATCTTTTTCTATCGTAGATACTTCAAGTTTATTTTCTTTTATAGTTTTTTTATTTACTTTTATTTTATATGCTTTTGTCTTTATAGTTTTTACACTCGCAGTCTTTTTATCAAAATACTTGATTTTTATACTTGGAATAGTAAAGTTTTCTGTAGCTACGATAGAGTAAATTTTACTATACTTTCCCCCATAGATATTATTTTTAAGGTTATACTCTTTTTTTGATGGATTATCATAAATTGTAGTATTTGCAATCTCAATATTTACCTCATCTAAATCATCTATATTTCCTCTACCTTCAATATATAACTTATACGAGATAGCATCTCCTTCATCTACAACTGATTTATCAACAGTAGCATCTATTTTAAAATCACCTATAAGACTCGTATCATTTGGCAAAGGTTTTACATTTAAATGTAACTCATTAGAATAAACAGGTGTAGTTTGAGTAGGAGACGAAAGATAAAAACCACCCTTATATCCATTTTGCATAGTTGTTACCCCTATTTTTACTGGATCTAGTTTTATGTTTCCTGCTTTTTGGGGAAACAAAAGATATTTTATCTCTTGCTCTGTATATTGAGTATAGTTGTTTTGCGATTGTTGTGGTTTGAGTTCTTTTACCCAAAAGTTTTCAAAACTTGGCTTTTGATAATCAAGATTTACTATATCTAAATCTTTTTTGTATCGAAATTTTAAAACAAACTCTATAGCTTCACCAACATAAACATCTTTTTTATCAACACTTATTTTTAAATCATATAAATCAGATTTTGTTTTTTGTACTTTCAACATTTTGATAATTTTTGCTTTTGTTTTAATCACTTTTTTATCAACTAAGATATCAAACGAAGGCATCTTTATATCTTTTTTACCTATCATTGCATAAGCTTGCACAAACTGATATGTTCTTGTACCATTGATAATAGTTGTGTGTCTTGAAGTCCCTGTACTTTGTACTACGTTCCCATCTATTGATTTTATATCTGGCATCTTTATATCTGTACCAGTTACTATAATCTTAAAATTTATAACATCATTTTTGTAAAATGTATCTGGTGCTTGCAAGATAACTTTTGCATTAAGTATAAGTGGTAAAATCAAAATACTTATGATATAAGCTATTTTACCAAGGTTGATTTTGGTCATAATTACTCTCTTTGTTTGTTTTTACTTTTTGCATATATACAGGTGTCGGTTGATCTTTTAATAGTTTCATCCATTTTTTCTCTTCCATATCTGATAGTTCATTTTTATTTATTTTGTTTTGTTCTGCGCTTTTAGACTCTTTTTTATCTTTTTGTTTTTGCTTGTCTTTTTTTGATGACTCTTTTTTATCTTGTTTTGAAGAGTCATTTTTCTTTTTATCAGATTTTTTATCTTTTTTGTTTTCTTGATTTTTCTGCTCTTTATTTTTCTTGTTTTCTTTTTGGGAATCGTTTTTGTTATCTTTATTTTCTTTATTGTCTTGTTTTTTATCTTGCTCTTTTTTCTTTTGATTCTTTTCTAGTTCTTTTTTTATAATGTCTAGGTTTTCTTGTGTTTCTTTGTCCTCTTTTACTTTTAAAGACTTTTCATATGACTCTTTTGCTTTTTTTAGTTTATTGAGATTTACAAAACTATTACCTATATTATGTAATTTTTTAGATTCTAACAAAGTATCTTTTGTGACTATTTTATTATATACATCTATAGCATCTTGATATTTTTTCTCTTTATATAATGCATTACCTAAATTATATAAAGACTCATTACTTGTATTTACTTGTCTATAACTATCGCTAGCTTTCGTATACTCTTTATTGTTGTATTGAGTTGTAGCTTTTTCTATTGTCTCAAAATTAAAAGTATACGCATAACTACTTGTAGGGATAAATGCACTAGATAAAAAAAGCATCACAAACAGTACACAACTGCTTGTCTGTTTCTTTCTAGAAGGAAAAGAACTCAACGCAAGTAAAAGTAAAAATATACCTAGACCCAGTGGATAATAAAATAACTCTGTGTATACTTTAACTTTTTGTATATTTAGTTCCTCTTTTTTTGACTGTATATTAATTCTATTTATTATTGCTTCTACATCACTATTATCTAAAGTAAAATCAATATACCCACCTGCACTTTGTAAACTAAGATTTTTTATCGACTCATTGAGTTTCACTGTTACTATATCTCCATTGTTATTCGTCATATAACCATTTTGTTTAGGAATAGGAGCGCCATTTTTTGTACCAAGTCCTATACTATATATCACTATATCATTTTCTTTAGCATAGTCTAACTCTTCTGTGTAGCTATTATCATTTCCTCCATCACTTAAAACAATAAGATTCTTCACTTTAAAATCAGCAAGCATATGTTTCGTAGCCTCTAGTGTAGAATAAATATTTGATCCATTTACAAAGTCTAATTGTGTATTTAAGTTATTCACTATAAACTTTAAAGAAAGAAAGTCCTCTGTAACTGGAGATAAAATAAAAGAATCTTTTGCAAAAAGAACTACACCGATAGTTGTATTTTTGGCTATTTTGATTATCTCCTGAAGTTTCTTTTTTGCTAGTGATATTCTGTTTGGATAGATATCTTGGGCTAACATAGAAGTAGATACGTCAAGTGCTACAACAATAGGGATAAGTGATTGTTTTACATTTTGTTCTTTTTTATCTATAACAGGACGAGATAACGCAATAATAAATAATATAAGCACAAGAAAAAAAAGAGTATTTCTTACCGTAGTACTCAAATGACTATCACCAACATGAAGTATTTCTCTCATCTCTTTAGAAAAATACCTTTGCATACTATTTTTAGAAGATATTAATAGTACAAAAAGTAAAACCAAAGGGATTAGCATCATATAAAAAACATTAAGATTTAAAAACTCCATTATATGTTTTCCCTTTTATTTTTAAAATATACAAAAAAGAGTAAAGATAAAAAACTCAACATTAATGGATAAAAGAAATAGAACTCTTTAACAATTATTTTATTTTGATCTATTTTACTTTTTTCAAGTTGATTAATTGTTGTGTAGATATCTTTTAAATCATCACTTGTATATGCTACAAAAGTTTTTCCACCACTATTTTGTGATAATTGATTCAATGTATAAGTACTTGTTCTTCCTATAGCTATGGCATAGATTTTTATATTATATTTTTTAGCTAACTTAACTACAACAGATAAAGGAATATTACTAGAAGTGTCTTCTCCATCTGTTATAGCAATGATAATCTTTGATTTTGTCTCTTTTTGTTTTAAAATATTAATAGAAGTCGCAATACTATTAATCAAAGCTGTTTTATCTCCTACTACACCTATATCTAAACTTTCTATGATTTTGGACTGTGCTTTTTTATCATAACTTAAAGGAGAAGCTGTCATTACTGAAGTTCCAAAAACCACTATCCCTATATTATCATTGAGTCTTTTTGAGATAAAATCATTTACTATATTTTGAACTACTTGCCATCTATTTTGAGAACTATCAGAAGTATTAAAACCCCTTTCCCTCATAGAACCACTTGTATCTAAAGATATAATCATATCGATACCATCTTTTTTATTTTTAATAATATTTAATTCTTTTATTGGTGAACTAAGTGCAATAATAGCACAAATAATAGTAAGCCATTTTAAAATACCTATAAAACTACTCGTGACATTTTTAGAACTTTCGTATATCTGAAGATGTGGCATATAGTAGGATTCTACTTTAGGTTTACAGTAAATACTACATACTATAAAAAGTATTATTAAAAATAAAACATAAGGGTATTCGAATTTTAATAAAAATAAACTATCTAACATCTAAAGTATCCATAAAAACATTAAATTTTGTTTTGATATTTGATGTAAATTCTTTTGATATTTTTTTTTGATATTTATAAGAAGACAATTCTTCAGATAACTCTTCTATTAAACGTATTTGTCTTTCATCTTTTGCTAAAAGTCTTCCGTATTTTGAAATATCATATGCCGATTTTTTGGTATTTTTAAAATCCAAATTTTGTAGTTTTTCATACCATTTATGTTCTTTTGTTATTACTTTTGGTTGAAAAAACCTATACAATAAATACAAAACTAAACATAGAAATAAAAAGGACAAAGCATACAATGAATAGTATAGATATATACTAAAATCTGGGATTATAACTATAGGTTTTATATCATTTATTTTTATCATCTGTCACCGTATCTATTATTTAAAAATTGTTACATTTATTGGTGATATATTATCAAAATTAGTGTACAATTCCACTTATGAATAATATAAAAAATAAGATTTTAATTTTTGGATTTACATTGATTTTAGCTGGATGTTCTCAATCAGCTACATCTGTATTTGATAAAGATCCAATCTATGCTCAAAATGTACACTATTCTAAAGTGATAAAATCAATAGAAAAAGACAATGTAAATGCAATTTTCAATATAACCTATCTAAACTCTGTAGATAGTTCAAAATGGGATAACGAGACTCAGAATTTTTTAATAGGTACATATACATTTGATAATAATGAATCAAGTTTTAATTTAACACTTAACGAACAGACACAAATAAAATCCAAAGAGATAACAAAAAAAGACCCTCTATATAAAAATATTGCTTTTAGAAATAGCTGGGCAAAATATAAGATAGTAACCTTTAATGACGATGATAATAAAACTATCACCATAAAATATACACACCCTACTTTTAATACTATTACTACAACTTTTATTAAAGAGTGATATAGAAAACTAAAAAGTTACTATATCTTGCTTTGCTAAAACTTTTCCACCATTTTTCAAAAGTCCAAATTCTTCTATTTCTGTACAAACTTCCTCATAACAAGAAGGCTTAATATGACTTGCATAAACAACCACATCTTCTCTATAAAGAGATTCTAACTCATTTTTAAGAAGTTGCGGAGTTAAATGCTTACTATCAAATGCCAGTTGATCCATTGAAGAGGGAAAAGATATATCAATAATAATTGATGAAATATTTAGATTTGTATTTACTTCTTCCCATATCTCTTTACAACAATATGTATCAGAAGTGATAAGTATCGATTTATTGGCCTTTGTCACAACATAACCATTGCTTGTACTTGTATGATTATTTTTAACAGCTTTTAGTTTACAATCATCCACAACAATTGTCTCATTAAGTTGTATCTCTATAAACTCCAAAGCAAATAGATCAGAATTTGGTAAATTTATAGTTGAAAAATCAGGCCATATGTCCCAATTGAAAATATATTTTTTAATATTCTCAATACTTCCTTTTGTTCCATATACTTTTAAAGGGATTATTCTTTTATCAAAAGTCGTATCTATAAGTAAACCTATATCAATAATATGATCTAAATGTGTATGTGTTATAAATATATGATGAATTTCTGAAATTTCATCATCTAGAGCATTAATAATATTTCCTGCATCAATTATTATATGAGAGGAGAGTTGTATAGAGGTGAGTTCCATACCTTTTTGTTTACCACCATTTGCACCCAATATCTTTAAGACTGATTTACTATTAAAATCATCATTAACATTAGTCATTTAAAAAATCCAATATTTCACTTGTAAGGTTTTTTTGTTTCTTTTTAATCAGAGGTAAATTTTTTATATCAAAAAATTGTATTTCACTATTCTCAGAAGATAAATTTTTTTCATACAAAACTTCATTATCAAAATAACTATCTGCATTTTCTACATTTTCATAGTTCACCAAATAGATACCTATATCTTTTAATTCATTTTCCTGTAGAAAAAAATTCTCTAAAAACTGTTTGTCTACAGGTATACTACTCTCTTCTTGAAACTCACGCAATGCAGTGTTTTCTTGCTCTTCATTACTCAAAGCAACACCTTTTAAAAAACCCCATCGTTCAGTACTATTGACAGACTTACAAAGAAGTACTTTCATAGAATCTTTATTGAATTTATATAAGCATATCCCATAAGCTTTTATTTTTTCCAAAATGATTCCTTGTATAAATTATATGATTTTTTTATTATAAAGAATATAGGCTATAATAAAAAATAAAATTACTGGAAGTATTATAGCAATTTCTGCTAAAACTATACTCCCTAATGCTAATTTTTGTAATAAAAACAACATACCCCATACCGATAAACTCAAAAATATCATTCCCGATATAAATAGTGCACTATTAAAAAATCTACTACTTGGCGTCGTATATATAAAAATCAAAACAATCAATGGCAATACAAAAAATGGCATTACTACTTGAGAATATAAAATTGCTTTTATTTTATTGGTATTGAAATCTTGTATATCTAATAATAAAATTGTTCGTACTGCATCTATAACTGAATACTGCGCTTTCCCTTTATATACATTACTGATAATTTTAGGTTCAAATCCCTCTAAAGTATAAAGAAATTTTTCATATGAAACATTAAGTTTTGATTTATTCCAGTCGATATCACTTGGTTTTTTAGTGATTTTTGTATCTATTACATACCATTTATTATTTTGGTAAAATGCTTTTTTACCTACTATAGTTTCTACAATATCATTATTTTTTGTTTTAAAAATATGTATATCTATAGCTTTTTTTTCAATTGGATACAGTTTTTTAAAATAAACAAAATATTCATTATATTTTAAAAAAATATTATTTTGTTCATTTACAAAATACCTATTTTTTAAAATCTTGTCTTTTTCTTCATATGCATATGCCAAAGGAGTACTTTGTAAAGCAATAAGTACAAATGTAAAAAAAGAGGTAATTAACAAGACAGGGACAAGTATATCTTTTTGAGAGATACCTAAAGCATAAAAACTAACCAATGCATTCTCTTTAATCAAAAAAGTAAGAGTAACAACCCAACCAAAAACTAAAGATAATGGTAAGGTAATAGTAAGTGTAAAAAACACATCATACATGATATATAATAGTTGTAAATTTGCTGAGTTAGGAAGTCTTGAAAAGTATTGCAACAGATCAATACCAACAAAAAAAAGCTCCAATGATATTAAAATAATAAAAAAATATTTGATATACTTTGTTAATAAATATTTTGTAATTATTTTCAAGTTTTTGCTTTAATTGTAAATGTAGATTTTACCTCTTCTAGTGGCAATTTTTGTAGTGCATCTACTGATTTGATAACATGATTAATAATACTATCTAGTTCTTCAAATTCTATTTTAGAAAAATCTGATAATACATAATTAGCAACATCTGATTTTTGTTCAGGTTTTCCAATCCCTACTCTAATTCTAATGTAATCTTTTCCTATATGACTATCTATAGAACGTAATCCATTGTGCCCACCATGTCCACCACCAACTTTATATTTTACTGTACCAAAAGCTAAATCTAAATCATCATGAATTACGATAATATTTTCATTTGGAACATTATAATATTCTGCAATACTAATAATTGATTCTCCAGATAAATTCATAAATGTCTGAGGTTTAACATATAAGTTTGAAAGTTTTTTTTGAGTTTTTGCTTGAAAATTTGGATTGTTTATATTTGTAGCAAATAGGTTTTTAGTTATCTCATCGATAACTAAAAAACCTATATTATGTCTGGTGTTTTTATATTTATCACCTGGATTACCAAGCCCAGCGATTAAGTACATATTCTTAAAACTTCTTACTATTTAGCTTTAATTACACCAACAACTGGTACTCTTGGATCTAAGAAACACTCAACACCTGTTGGTAATTCGATATCTCTTACAAGGTAGTTACCACCAACATCTAAGTCAGTAACGTTGAAGTGGAATTTTTCTGGTAAATTCTCAATAGCACATTTAACTGCAACTCTATTTCTATGGAAAGATAATAGACCTTTGTTTTTAAGACCAATTGGTGTACCTTCAGTTGTAACTGGTACATAATAGTTAGCTTTTACACCTGGTTGTGCAATCATTAAATCAACGTGTAATAATGTTGATGTAACTGGGTGTTTTTGGTATTCTTGAACTACTACTTTGTAAGTTGTTCCTGCTACTTCTACATCAAAAGCTACTGTTTCTTTAGCTTTTAAAAATCTAATATAGTCATTTAATTTGAACGCTGCATTAATATTTTCGCAACCTTTTCCATAAATATTAGCAATTAGATAACCATCTCGTCTTAGTTGTTTTGTCGATTGTTTTACGATACTATCTCTAAGTATACCTTGTAACATTGTGTTTCCTTGTTTTAA
>Ga0193963_1000460_pt1 | contig 21520 bp, 16 predicted proteins | sample FB_6_MG_FD_140359 | JGI IMG/M metagenome (GOLD analysis project Ga0193963, IMG submission 140359) | Microbial mat bacterial communities from the Broadkill River, Lewes, Delaware, United States - FB_6_MG | ecosystem: Environmental > Aquatic > Freshwater > River > Microbial mats | place: USA...
ATAGATAGTTATACACCAAAAGTTATAGAATATGCTTTAAAATCTGGTTTTACCATAGTCAATGATATTACAGGGTTACAAAATGATGAAGTGGTAAAAATCACTGCAAAATATAATGCAACGGTCATCATTATGCATATGCAAGGAGAACCTCAAAATATGCAAGTAAATCCAACATATAAGGATGTAGTTTCAGAAGTACATCAGTTTTTTACAAAACAAATACAAAAAGCTACACAATTTGGTATAAAAAATATTATACTAGATGTTGGAATTGGTTTTGGAAAATCACTTGAACATAATTTATCACTTCTAAAAAATATGGATTCATTTTTAGACTTAGATTGTGAAATTCTTATTGCTGCTAGTAGAAAATCGATGATTGATAAAATCACACCATCATCTATCAACGAAAGATTAAGTGGAACACTGGCTATTCATTTAGATAGTGTAAGAAGAGGAGCTTCACTCGTAAGGTGCCATGATGTAAAAGAACATCACCAAGCCCTTAAAGTACAAGAGGCTATTGATAATATATAACCTTACCAAGTCTTTATAATATTTTCAAATACCTCTGCTAATTTTTCAACCTCTTTTACTGTTGTTCTTTCATTTATAGCATGAATTGTGTCATTTTTCACACCAAATTCAACTGTAGGAATTTTAAACTGCCCAAATAATCTTGCATCGCTCGTACCACCTGCTGTACTTAACTTTGTGTTCATATTACAAATTGATTGAATACTGTTTTGCATCACTTTTACTACTTTTGTATCTTCATTCGTTACAAAAGGATACGAACCTTGGGTTAATCGTAAAGTATAATCTAAATCTTGAAATTTTTCTGCTATAAATTTTGTAATAGATTCTTGATTTGTTTTTGTAGAGTTTCTAACATTAAACATCATATTGAGTTTATTTGGTGTTACATTTGTTACTTCCATACCCGATCGTATATCTGTTATGATAAATTTACTAGGTGAAAAAAACTCATCTCCATTATCTAAATTGTATCCTGCAACTTGAGGAAGAATTGGGGATACTAAATGTACTGGATTTATAGCTTTTTCAGGATATGCAGCATGTCCTTGTTTTCCTTTTACCTCTAAATAACCATTGATACTTCCTCTTCGTCCTACTTTGATGGCATCGCCAAATACCTCTTCACATGTTGGCTCAGCAACTATAGCAGAACTAGGTAAAAAGTTTTTTTCTTTTAAATACTCCAAAACTTTAATAGTGCCATAAGTTCCTTCACCCTCTTCATCAGAAGTAAGTAAAATAGATAAAGTTCCATTAAAATTTGTAGCGTTTTTACACGCATATAAAAAACTAGCAACACCACTTTTCATATCTTGTGCACCTCTTGCTGTTATAACTCCATCTATAACTTCAGCAGCAAAAGGATCAACGCTCCATCCCTCACCTGTAGGTACAACATCTACATGTCCTGCAAAACAAAGATGTTCTTCACTTTCAGTAAACTTTTTATAATAAAATCTATTTGTTACATCTTCTATATCTAATTTTATACATTGCCAAGTATCCCCTAAATATTCATCGATAAAATCATATATTCCTGCATCATCAGGAGTTATAGATTTGTATTGTAAAAGCTTTTGAAATAATGGTATAATTTTCATAGATATCCTATTTTATTTTTTGGTAATTTTAGCTAAACTAAACTTTTAATATTAAAATATAAGGGAATTAAATACATGAATTTAGAAATAACACCTGAAGTAATAGCATCTCAACTAGAAATAGGAAAAACAGAAGCTAGCTTAAAGCAAATAGAAATAAATATTAACAATACGAAAAATTTTGATAGTTTTTCAAAACATATAATTAGCTTAAATGATAAACTAAAACATATGAATGCATATGTTGGATTATCAAATAAAGAATCATATTTTAAAATAAAATGTGATGAACAAGGTGTTAAAGAGATTGAAAAGGAATTTTTAGAAGTAGTTGAACACTGGAGTAAAAAGTACCAAGTAGAACTTAAACAATTAGACAATAAAAACATTTTTTATATTATTGGGAAGAATTAAAAACTCCCAATAATATCTAAGACTTTAGATAATCATTTTTATACCCTACATACAATAAAGCATGATTTTTTAAAGCTTTAACATTCTCTTCATCAAGAGTTTTAATAACTTTAGCTGGGCTACCCATTATTAAACTTCTAGGAGGGAAAATTTTGTTAGCAGTTACAAGTGAATTTGCACCAACAATACTACCCTCACCTATAACAGCACCATCCAAAATAGTGGCACTCATCCCTATTAAACAGTTATTTTCAATTGTACAGCCATGAAGCATAACTTTATGACCAACAGTTACATCATCTCCAATAATTGTAGCATTCCCGTTCATATTTGCTTCTGGTTCTTCGTGTGTTACATGAATCATAGAAAGGTCTTGAATATTAGTTCTTTTCCCTATTCTAATTTTATTAACATCACCTCGAACAACACATCCAAACCAAATAGAGCTATCTTTTCCTAATTTTACATTACCAATAACATCAGCACTACTTGCAACCCAAGCAGACTTTTTTATTTTTGGAAACCATTTTTTAAATTTATGTAACATTTTTTTCCCTTTGAATATTAATTATTTATATTATTTTAACATGAGATTCATTTATAAACAAGCGAAGATTCAACACTCATTATCGATTACTTTTACTACCACAGCAAGATTTAAACTTATCTGAATAAAATAATGTAATTTATTACAAGGAATATAGCTAATGACAGACCGACTTCGGACAATACACAGATTTATAAAAGATGAATCATTTAGTGGGGTTCTTTTATTTATTGCCACACTTGCTGCTGTTATGATTGCAAACTCTGCATTGAGTTCAGTCTATTTTGATTTATGGAACACACCACTTGGGGTTACTCTTGGCAATCATACAATATCAATGGATTTAACACATTGGATCGATGATGGATTGATGGCACTTTTTTTCCTTATGGTTGGACTAGAAATTAAAAGAGAACTTTTAATAGGTGAATTATCATCTGTTTCAAAAGCAAGTTTTCCCATTATTGCTGCAATTGGAGGGATGGCTATACCTGCTTTAGTTTATATCGGATTAAATCCTACTAATCCTCTTGGTTTTGGTATACCAATGGCAACAGATATTGCTTTTGCGCTAGGAATATTGATGCTTTTAGGAAAAAGAGTAAATCCTGCTTTAAAACTTTTTTTAGTAGCACTTGCTGTTGTTGATGACTTAGGAGCTGTCTTAATTGTTGCAACAGTTTATACAAGTGAAATCCATACAGAATACTTTTTACATGCGGGAATCGTTTATGCGTTTATTTGGATACTGAACTACAAAAAAGTAACTTCACTTATCCCTTATTTACTTGCAGGTATTGCATTGTGGATATTTGTACATTCTATTGGTATTCATGCAACTATTGCAGGTGTATTATTAGCTTTTGCGATCCCTATATCATCTAAAGTAGATGAGAAAAAATTTATTGACTACACTCAAACATCATTACAGGAGTTTGAAAATAATATAGATAACAAAGCTACTTTAAATCATTCTCAAATTGAGGCACTTGATAGAATTGCACACAATTATGATAAAGTACAAAATCCACTTCTAAAACTTGAGCATCAACTCCACGGTTTTTCTGCATTTTTTATTATGCCTTTATTTGCATTTTCGAATGCCGGAGTAGTTTTAAACTTTGGCGCTGTTTCTGAACATTTGATGATAGTTTTAGGTGTTGTACTGGGATTAATAATAGGAAAGCCTATAGGTATTTTTGGATTTACATATCTTGCAACAAAGCTTAACATAGTAAAAAAACCCGATAATTTAAGTTGGGCTGAGATCATTGCTGTAGGTTTTTTAGGTGGTATTGGATTTACTATGTCAATTTTTATAACACAACTAGCATTCTTGGATGCAGCTATGATAGATGCTGTAAAACTAGGAATTTTTGTAGCCTCATTTATTGCAGGTACTATAGGTGTCTTATTTATATTAAAAATACCAAAAGAAAAAAGTGAGAATATATAATGGATTTATTAGCAATTATAGTTTTTACCCTTTTCATTTCACTAGTGCTTAATGTTATTTTAAAAAAGATTCATCTTCCTACCATTATAGGTTATATAATTACAGGAACAATTATCGCCTATACATTTGGATTGCATAGTGCTGTTAATAACCATACTTTACAAGAGATTGCAGAGTTTGGTGTTGTTTTTTTAATGTTTACAATTGGTCTTGAATTTTCTATTGAACATCTCAAAAGAATGAAAAATGAAGTATTTGTAACAGGAACTTTACAAATTGTAATTACAGCAGCTATTGTATATCTTATGGCTTATTACATATTTGACATTGAACAGCAGGTTTCATTTATTATCTCTTTAGCTATTGCATTATCTTCTACAGCTATTGTTTTAAAAACATTTAATGAAACAGGCGAAATAAATAAAAGATATGGCCAAAGAAGTTTAGGAATTTTGATTATGCAAGATATTGCAGTTATTCCTATTTTATTAGTTATTGGTTTTTTAAGTAATGACAATAGTGAAGTATCAGAATTAATAATAAGAATGGCTATAAGTGCAGTAGTTTTACTAGCATTGCTTTGGATAATTGGGAAATACCTTTTAGAGCCATTTTTTGATCAAATTGTAAAAACTAATTCAGATGAACTTTTTGTCGGAACTATCCTTTTTTTAGCAATTGGAGCTTCTTATTTAGCACATGCTTTAGGATTTTCTTTCTCTCTAGGTGCATTTATAGCTGGTATGTTGATTGCAGAAACAAAATATAAACATCAAGCCGAAGCTGATCTTATTCCATTTAGAGATATATTACTAGGAATATTTTTTATTACAGTAGGGATGCAAATACAATTTGATATCATATATGAATATATTTTTATCATATTTGCTTTATTAATTGCTGTTATGGTATTGAAATTTATTATTATTTTTTCAATTGTTAGAGTTAACGAAAGTAAAAGAATCTCTATTAAAACAGCATTAAGTTTAGTTCAAGTTGGAGAGTTTTCACTTGCACTTTTAGAGCTTGCTCGTTCAAATTCACTGATTGGTCCTCCGTATGGTCAGGTGATGATTGTAACAATTGTCTTTTCTATGATAATTACGCCTATTATTTTAAAAAATCTATCAAGTATTGTAGATTTTTTTACAAAAAATAATAATGAAGAGCCTTTAGAGGTCAATTCATCTCCTATTGAAGGGCATACAGTTATTTTAGGTTTTGGAGAATTTGGACGAAATATAGCACACACTTTAAAAGACAATGGGCAACTTTATATCTCAATTGAAAACAATATCGAAATATACCATCGTGCAAAAGCTATGGATGAACCTATAGTATTTGGAAATGCAACAAACAAAGAGATTTTGAAAAGTGTCAATATAGCACAAGCCCAATACATCATTGTTGCTATTGATAATCCGAAAAAACTGTATGGTGTATGTGAAACATTAAAAAAATATGTATCAATTCATAAAATTATTGCAAAAATACATACAAGTGATCAAAAAGAAGAGCTAGTAAATTTAGGTATACAACATATTATTATAGAAAATGAGTTAGCTAGTAATTGCGTTAGTGAACTTATATTTCAACACAAATAAAAAGGTATTTTCAATTTTTTTGAACATACCACCAAAAGAACACTTTTAAATATTATAGTTTCTTAAATTAAATTAAGGAACTATTATGAGTTATGCACAAAAAAGATATTTAACATATTTTTTAATCACAGTTTTCATCATGGGTGTACCATTTATCACTATTAATGGAAATCATCTTCTACTTTTATCATTCGAGAGATTACAGTTTCATTTTATTGGATATGCTTTTAATGTAAATGAGTTATTTATCATGCCATTTTTACTTATGCTTTTATTTATAGGTATATTTGCTGTTACATCAATGTTTGGTAGAGTTTGGTGTGGATGGGCCTGTCCTCAAACAATATTTAGAGTTATCTATCGAGATCTTATCGAAGGTACTATGCTTGACCTCACACGAATCAAAAATAAACAAAAGTTTGCTGACTTTTCAAAGCCTATGAATCTGTTTAAAAAAATTGTAGCTATAACTTTATGGACTATTCTTTCAATTATTATCTCAACAAACTTTATTTTATATTTTGTGGCAAGTGAAGATTTTTTTGCATATATGCAAAATCCATCTGAACATATTTTTATGATTATTTTCATCTTGAGTATTGCTGGATTTTTAGTATTTGATATTTTAGTTATGAAAGAAAACTTTTGTCAATATGTTTGTCCTTACTCAAGAGTACAATCTGTTTTATATGATGATGATACTAAACAAGTAGTTTATGATACAAATAGAGGTGGAGATATCTATACTAAAGGTGAGAAATCTATTTTCAATATCAAAGAATGGTCAAATAACGAAGAGTGTACTACTTGTGAAGCGTGTGTAAAAGTATGTCCTACTCATATCGATATACGAAAAGGTTTTCAGTTTGAGTGTATCAACTGTTTAGAATGTTCTGATGCTTGTACTACTGTTATGGGTAAACTTGGTAAAAAATCTTTAATCAACTGGGGAAGTACAAATAGTGTTTTAAATAAAATTAAATCACCATTTTTTAATAAAACTAACAATATGTACATAGCTTCTATTATCATATCTATTTTATTTACGATTGGATATGCTCAAAAACAAGAGCCGATGTTAGCGCAAGTAAATAAAACAACAAAACTATATAACATCAAAGATGGTGGAGTAGTAACAAATAACTATGTTTTAACAATTACAAATAACCAAAAAGAAGCATATAGTTATGATATAAAACTTGATGATGATAGATTTTATGTAAAAAGATTTACTGATAAAAAAGTAAAAGCAAATAAGAAAGAAAAATTTATTTTAATCATTGGTTCAAAAACAAGACTAACGTTATCTGATACACAAACAACAGTGCTTAAACTAAATGCAACTATCTCTACAAAAGAGAAACCAGAACTAGAGATACAAAGAGAATTATCTTTTATTTATCCTAGAAATGACGCTGTTAAGTAGGTTAATACAGTATTAAAAGAGGAGTTTTTCTTCTCTTTTTGTTATTTTACTCTCCATAGTGTGATCACATTCTTAAAATCCTAATGACTTTGTCACTTTAAATGTGAATTGGCGTCTTACTTCATAAACTATTCCATGTTTGATATTTATTTTTCTTGCGTATGAACCATTTAAATTTCCTACTAGTTTTTATGAGGTGGTGGATTTTGATTTATTTTTTGTTTTCTTTAAAGCCATGTTAAATATCAGATATTAGATCAGAACGCATCTCTTGAATTAAATTTTGATACTCTTTATAAAATTTGTCGTATGCCTTTTTTTCAGGTTCTTTATACTTTAATGTAGGATCTATATTTTTTGAATATATCATATTGTTATTTGGGTAAGCTTGCATATATAATGAAGTCCAATCTTGACATAACCTAGCAACAATTAAGTATTTTTCTATAATATTATTAGGACATGTCATTTGAACTTCTGCCGTAATCTTACTAAATTGGGAGCTTAGATTATTGACATCAGAGTTTTCAACTTTTTTAATAGTTTCCTCAATCATTTCATGAATTTTAATGTATAAAATTTTCAATTCTTCATAAGCTTTATCTTTTTTTGAAAATTCTTTTATTTTCTTATCAATCTTAATTTGATTATCTGCTTTAATATTTTCAACTTTTTTTGTAATATCTTCTATATCCTCTTTAGTTGCTAAGTTTTTAGCTTTTTCAGATACGTACGAAGGTAAATATTTTGATAAAATTAGGCTTGTAAATACTGCCCCTAAATATATTAACAGTTCCATAGTCTTAATTTCCTTTTATATACAATATTATTTATCTATATATTATATAAAAGAGTCTTAATTATGACTAGTAATTAAAGTTATTATAGATTATGAAGCTAAAATCACAGTTTAGGAGAAGATAGATATAAAAAATAAGAAAAGTTTCTTATTTCTCTAACTCTACAGTATTTAAATACTCTTTAAATGTAGACTGACCTAAATTGTCTTCATTATAAGAAGTGATAAGTTTCCCTACAAATCCTACAACATTTGGTGCAGTTACTTTTACACCAGATTTTCGAGCAAATCTACTTCCTTTTTCACCATGAAGCTGTCCACCTAAATGTACATCATACCCCTCTACTCTATTTCCATCTACATCTCGTACTTTAGTTCCAATAAATCCGATATCTGAAATTTGAGGATGAGAACATGAGTTTCCACAACCTGATATTGCCATGATAAGATTTTCTTTAAAGTTTGGATGGTTTTTTTCTAGTTGAGTCACTACTTCTTTTGCGAACTCTTTCGTTTCAGTGATACCAAATTTACAAAACTGATTTCCAGTACAGGACTGAAGTCTTGCTCTAAATGGACTAGGTGCATAAGGATACCCCAGTGCATCGATTTCATCTGCTAAGGCTGACGCAACGTTACTTTTTACTCCGTAGATGATAAAATTTTGTGAAGAAGTAAGTGCAAAACCTTTTACATTGTATTTGTTACAGATGTCACTTATGTGTTGAAAGTCTTCCCCTGCTATTCTTCCTGAGTTTGTAGCAAATCCTATGAATGATTCGTTTTCTTGTTTTGATTCATGGATACCAAAATGTGTTCTATTTTCAAATGGTGTGATTTTTGGCTCTACTAACCCCTCTTGTAGTTTATATCCGATTTTTTCTTCTATTGCATCTACAAACTTTTCTAGTCCCCATTCATTTACTAAGTGTCTTACTCTTGCTTTGTTTCTGTTGGCTCTGTTTCCATTATCCCTAAAGATTTCAGCACAGGCTACAGTTATATCTTTTACTTGATCTTCTTTTACATATCTATTTGCTCTATATGCTATTTGTTTAGATTTAGATAGACCACCACCAACAGTTAAGTCAAATAACACTTCACCTTTTTCAGTTTTAAATGCAGTAAATGCTACATCTTGTACCTCATGAGAAGCAGTGTGTCTTCCACATCCAGAAATCCCTACTTTATATTTTCGTGGAAAATTACAAAATCTATCATCATTTTGATCAAAATATGTATCGACTTCTTTTACTAAATACGAAGCATCATATATCTCATCTGCTGCCATTCCTGCAACGGGTGAAGTCATGATAGGACGAGGTCCATCTCCTGATGCCATACGTGAAGTTAATCCTACTGAATCAAGTAGTGCTAAAATTGCAGGCATATCTTTGATCTCGATGAAATGAAACTGTACATTTTGTCTGTTTGTTAAGTCCACAAGACCTTGTGCGTACTCTTGCCCTATTTTAGCCAAGACTGCTAACTGTTCTAGGTTGAGTTTTGCATCAACAATTTTAATACGTTTCATGAAGTATTTTTTGTCTTCTGTTTCATCTTTGTTTATATGGGGATACATACCGTACCATTTTAAAAGTCCTATATATTCATCTTTTAAAGGGATACCCTCTTGTGCTTCTTTATATACATCTTCGATTACTTTGAGTGGGTTTCGTGAAGCTTTTAATACTTCTAGTGCTGATAGTTCTTTTTGGGCCATTTTTTTCTCCTATTTATTACTGTACATAAATAATGTGTCTATTTAGTGGTATGATTGATTTTGTATTCTTTTTTATTTAAGTATTATATATGAAATAGCCTAAAAATTATAATTTCTCTCTCTTTAATATAATATTTTATTATTTTTTATATAAATAATGATATTTTTTTATTTACACTGTATGTTTAAAGCCAATTATGGATAAAATCCTCTTCCAAAAAATGACACTATAAATAAGGGCAAGAATGTTTCAAAAAACTATCGTAGAGATTATACAAAGAGTAGAAAATTTAACTCAAAAGAAGAGATCAATTATAGAGTTAGATATAACAGATATTAAAGAAGAGATTCAAGAGACATTGTACAATATAGATTTTACTCAAGATACGATAGAAGATGTAGATTTAGAAGAGGTAACGAGTTTAGGTATTACTGCAAAAGAAGCATTGGGTTTATTTTTTCTTACTTTTGTTACAACTTTACAAAATGAGTTATCATATAACAGTTTTTGGGTAGGTATTGCAGATGCACTGCTGGAGTTTGAAGAGGATGATAATACTTTTTTTATAGAAAACTATTTTATCGATGATAATGAACCAGATGAGTATTTAAGTGAAGCAATTCAAGAGGCACTAATAAGATTTAATTTACGTGATGGTTATGATGATGAAAAACCTACAAATACAATGTTATTACAAATGGGGATATTAAATAGATTTACTAATTTAAATTATTGGTTAACATCAACTTCAAAAAATACAACAATTCAAGATTTAACAAATAGAACAAGCGAAAATTTTTCGGATACATTTTTTGCTGGATGGAAAGCGATACAAAGATATTCACAAAGTCTGATTTCACGAGATAAAACTGTTTCTTTACTAAAACAAAATGTATGGTTCAAAAATGTTAACATAGATGAATTACTTTTAGCTTCAAAAGCGAAGTTACATAGTACTCTTCTTAGTAGAGATGAGATAGAAAATCACTTTTTTTTAGAGAGTGTAAAATTTGAAAATAAAAGTCTAGAGTTTAGTATCACAGGAGATGATTTTTATGCACTAAATCTTCTTGATAGTAGCTATGATATTTTTATTGATGGTGATTTAAAATCAAGATTAGTAAAAGATGAAAATACTGATATCTATACTCTAGAAAATACGATTACTATTAGTGAGCCTGAAAACTACAAAGCAAAAATAGAGATTAAAAATGAAAATGCAGATGTAGTCTATCAAGAAGATTTTATTGTTTTTGATTTCAATCATGATATCTTGATCTTTGATGAAAATGGTATATGGTACAAAGATCAAAATCAAAAACTAGATGATACTAAAACGTACTCGCTACTTATAGATTCTGATTTTGAAGTAGATGCCAATGTAGAAAATATACATGAGTACTTTGATGGTTATGTTCATTTGATTACAAATATCACAAAAGATTCTAATATTGAAGTAGATGATGGGGATGAATATAAGTTTAGCCTTAATTTTACAAAAAACATCAAAACACCTAAATGGTTTAACAATCTTGAACTATATGCAGTGAGTGATTTTTTATCTATGGAAGAGCCTATAAAATATGAGCTACGATATAATAAAATCGCAGTAAGTGCAAGACAATCAGATGAACTTATATCTATTCCTCAAGATGCTTCAATCGTTAGATGGTCATATACAGGTGGAGTTGTATATGATTTAGAGAGCATTGAAGATTTCTCTTATGATATGGATCTAACATATGATATTTTACTGAATAGAAAAAATACCTTAAAAATCAAAGTTGGTGATACAGTATTTACAAAACAACTCAATGTTACTCTTATGGAAAAAACATCACGACCAAAGTATAGAACTTTTTTAAGAGATGATGATGAAAATATTACGTTTTTAAAAGAAACAAACAAATTAATGTCAAACGATATAAAAAACAATCAGCTTATTATCACATCTTTCCATGAAGATATTATCACACAGCCAGAAATAAAAACACAAATTTTAAGAGATAAATCTAATATATATGATAAATTTGAATTAAATAAATTTTTCACTCTTACAAATTATCCTTTTTATGGAGAAGAGATATCAAGTGTAAAAAAAATATACGACGATGTCCAATGGAATACATTTTGTAGTGTATCAATGACAGGAATAGTAAAAAGTTATGATGAAAATAGCCGTACGGTGAGTTTTTATGCTCATGATTCTTTATCTGAAGTTACACTTTTAACTCTTGATAAATCATATACATTAAAGAGTCAAAAAGTTCAAATAGTTTCAAATAAACTAGTTTTACCGTATGATGTACTAGGTTTTTGTTTATTAGATAATGATAATTATTTAGGTTCTTATTTTATAAACGAAACACTAGATATAGAAACTATTTTTACAAGTGTAGATATACTTAAATTTTTACGAGTTTCATACTACCCATTTGCAGAATATTTTAATGGTACAGAATATGAAAAAAATAGAGCATTAAGAGAACGTGCACGAAATGAAAAGAAAAAAGCAAAAAGATTATTACGTGTTTGTATCAAAAATGAACCGGCAGTTTTTCTAAAAGCGTTTATAGAAAAAGAGTTAACAATAGATGATATAACTGTAAATATAGATTTTGACCACTCAAAAACTATAGCAGAACAAATACTTTTTGCAATAGAATTTGATACAGAAGAAGCAGTAAAAATAGTGCATGATATTATTTTAAATAGATGGCAAGAAAAAGTTGTACACCTACCTATGTTTTTGGTATTTTTGTTAAATGCCACAAAAAATGAAAGATATTATCAGATATTTTTAGATGAGTTGTCAGAAGATATATGTGAACCAAAAGATGTAAATGAAGAGTTTATAAATAGAATGGTAAATGCTCTTTTAAGTGACCATAAAATAGATAGATTTGAGAAAATAAATATCAAAACAATAACACAAGGAAAATATAAAGACTTTTATATTCAAAAAGCACTTACAAAACTTATAGCTAAAAATAAAGCTGCTTTAGAAAGAGCAGAAGAACAAGAAACAGCAGAAGATGAGACTTTAGCAGCTCAATAGTTTTAAACTGTTTTATCAAACAAAAGGGTAAATAACACACCCTCTTGTGTATTTTCTACTTTTAAATCTCCATCAAAACTTCGTGTGATGATTAGTTTTGATAAATAAAGCCCTATTCCAGTACCCTCTTTTTTTGTAGAAAAATATGGTTCAAAAATTTTATTCATATCTCTTTTATCGATTTGTTTTCCATTATTGGAAATAGATATCATAATCTGAGCGTCATCTGCATCCACAAGTATTTTTATACTTGGCGTTTCGATATCTTTTAAAGCATCTGAAGCATTTGAAAGAATAGCCAATATCACTTGCGAGAGTTCATTTTTTATCCCTAATATACATAAATCATCGTTTATGTTGTATTGTACATCTAGTGTAATATTTCTTTTTTTAAGTTGCGCACTTAGTACAGTGATACTATTATTGAGTGCTTCTTTGATAGAAAAATTTTCTTTTTGTTTTGATGGAGTATAAAACTCTTTAAAATGATCTATAGTTGTAGACAAAAACTGGAGTTGTGTATCTGCTTGGGTGATTTTTTTGTGAAAATAATTTTCATCAAGCTTTTTATTTTCAAAACGTTTTTTGATATTGATAAGTATATAGGATATGTTATTAAGTGGCTGACGAAACTGGTGTGTGATATTTGCTATCATCTCACCGCTTTGTGCCATTTTTGATTGTTGTAGTAACATATCTTCATAACTATTTGATTGTTGTTGTAAGTTGTTATATTTATATGATACGGACATAGTAAATAAAATAGCTTCGATGGCAAATGCTAAGAGTACAATATCTAAGTATCCATTGTGTAAATAGACTTGTTTAAAATTAAAAACAAAAAGTAAAAAACATAAAATCGACCACCCTACTACATAGACCATAGTGGGTTTAAATCCATCTTTTATATTAAATATTACAGATAAAAATAAAATACTATAAATAACCGTATATGGTAAGTATTCAAATAATACATAATGATAAAACGATGTTAAAATAACAATATTCAATAAAACTGTATTGATAATAAGTTCTTTAGTATTAGTAATAGGTGGAAAAAATTTTCCTTCATAAAAAGAAAGTGCAAAAATAACAGCACTAAAGGATGCAAACACCAAAAAGATATCTTGGATGATAATATGTGTATAAAAAAGCTGACTATATAGAAGTATATAACCTAGCGAAAATATCTGCATAAAACAGTAAGATATATAAATCATCTCTTTTGATGCAATAAATCGAATAAATGTATAAATAATAGTCATACCTAAAATACCAAAAGTGATACCATAGGCTAAAACTACGGACAAATCATAACTCAATTTTATATCCTGTACCTGAAAGATTTGAGATGCTATTAAGTGGAAGTTTTGCTTTGAGGTTTTTAATAACTGTTTTTAAGGCATCTTTTGTCATCACACTGTCTATCCAAATTTGATTTTCCATCTCTTGGTATGTAACAAAACGAGTTTTATTTTTGATAAGTAATGAAAGCAAATCTAACTCTTTTGTTCTTAGTTTTACAAGTTCCCCATCTTTTATCAATGTTTTATTGTAGATATCAAAAATAGTATTTTCTGATATTGCGATGATGTTGGAAACTTCCTCTTTTTCATTGATATTTTCTATACAAATTTTTATAGCCTCATCAAACTCTTTTTCATTGATAGGTTTTATTAGATATTTAATCAGTTTTAATTCAATAGCGCGGAGTAAATACTCTTTATGACTATATGCAGTTGTTATGATTATCTGCGTAGTGTTATCTGATTCTCTTATTTTTTGAACAAATTCTAAACCATTGAGTTTTGGCATCTCTATATCTGTAATAATAATATCTGGCTTATGTTTTTCATATAATGTTAAAGCATTTAAAGCATTTGAAGCGTCATAAATAGTATCAAAATAGTTTTCTAAATATTCGATACCATTTTCTCTTGCTATCTCATCATCTTCTACATACAATACTTTTATGTTTTTTGTACTATTACTCTCTAAGTTCACAAAAATAATCCTCTTTATTACTATGTTTTATAAGAGACATAATACCATTTTATGGCAAAACATAACGAAATATTTTATCTTTAACTTATAAAAATCTGAAATTAAACAAAAATTAATAACTTTTCTCATAGAATCTATGTTCACAATATAAAGGTTGCCTATGAATACTCATTCGGATATCGAACTCATATCCAATAAAAAACTTATCTTTAAAATCACATTTTTCGTTCTACTATCTAGTATCGTATTTATTCTTATCTCATCTATATATATTAAACAAAAAGCACTGGATAATCTTGCAGAAGATGATGCTCATAAAACAAGTGAGCTTATTTTTGAAACGATGAATACCCGTATGCAAGAGGGTTGGGCAAAAGAAGATTTAGAAAAAATCATTGATAGACTTGAACATATACGAAAAGGTTTAGAGGTTCGTTCTTACAGAAGTGAAAAAGTTGAAGAGATTTTAGGGGTAAACCTTAAAGATAAAAAGACAGTTGAAAATGATCCAATTATTCAAAAAGCGATGGCTGGAGAAAAACAGTTTATGATTAAAGAGGATGGTTCTATACGATATCTTTATCCTATGAAAGTGTCAAGTGAGTGTATAACATGTCATCATAATACACAAGTAGGAGATGTAAATGGTGTACTTGATATCTCTTATCCTCCAAGTGAAATCAAGATATCTTTAGACTCTATGACATATTATTTTGTAATATTTTTCCTAATTACTATGTTGATTATTTTTTATATATTTTTCTTTATCATCAATATTAAAATGGTGAAGCCAATAGTTTCATTAAATGAAGAGATTCTAAGAGTTTCTAGCGGAGATGACTTTACAGAACAGATATCTTTAAAAACAAATATAAAAGAGATAAAATCATTGCAACTTAGTTTCAATAAACTTTTAAAAACTATCAATAAGTACTACGATAAGATGTTACATAATATCTATTACAATACTCTTACCTCTTTACCAAACTTTGTAAAGCTTGAAAAAGATTTATCGCTCAATGAAAAAAATAGTCTTGTGATGATATCTATAGATGATTTTAGAACGATTAAAAATTTTTATGGTACTAAAGTTGGTTTAGAGATTATTAAAATAATGGCAGAACTTATTGCTGAAAAAACAAAAGATGTAGGAACTCTTTACAAACTCAATGAAGAGGTTTTTGCTGTGGTATTAAATGAAAATACATCGAAAGAGTTTTTAGAGAGATTAATTGATACTGTACGAAAATATGATTTTAAATATGATGGAAGTACTATTCATGTAACTATATCTGTTGGGGTAGTATTTGATGTTTCAAAAAATATCATTGAGAAAGCTACAACAACACTCAGAGACGCTATAAACGAAAACATAAGCCTTAAGGTATATGACCACTCTTTTATCCTTGAGGATGAGTATAGCTTACATATTGAATGGACGAAAAATATTGAGCTTGCATTAAAAGAAAATAAGTTTATTCCTTATTTTCAGCCGATCAAAAATGCAAAAACGGATGTTATCTTAAAATATGAAACATTAGCAAGACTTGAAAAAAATGGTACTATATACACACCAGACAAGTTTATAGAGGTATCAAAAAAATCAAAACAATACCATGAATTCACTCGTGCAATGATACGAAATACTTTTGAGTACTTTGCCGATAAACCAGAGATAAGTTTTTCTATGAATTTCTCTATTGATGATATTCAGGAGAAAAAAACTGTTGACTTATTGTTTGAGTATCTTAAAAAAGAGAATATCGGTGAACGGTTTATTTTAGAGTTATTAGAAACAGAAGAGTTTGTTGATTTTACTTTAGTAAATGATTTTATTATAGAACTTAAAAAACATAATGTAAAAATTGCTATCGATGATTTTGGTTCTGGTTACTCAAATTTTTCATATATAGGAAACCTAAATGTTGATTTCCTAAAAATAGATAGATCTCTCATTGAAAATATCCATACAAATATAGACTCGTTTAAAGTTGTACGAAATATCAATACATTTGCACATGATATGGGTCTTGAAACGATTGCAGAGATGGTTCACTGTGAAGAGATTGAAGTACTTTTAAAAGAGTTAGGAATTGACTTTTTACAAGGATATCATATCGGAAAACCAAAAGACTCTATTCTTTAGGTTTTTATTTTGAGATATATTGAGAAAGTTCTCAATATATCTTTTTTCTTTTCTATTATTTTTCTATATTAAATTTATTTTTCTCTACACTTGTTACTACTTCTGTCGCTATTTGATTTGTTTGTTTTGAGATAGTACTTGCTTTTTGTGCAATCACACTATTTTCTTGTGTAGATTTATCGAGTGTTGATACTGCATCTGAGATTTGATGCATACCAGCTGATTGCTCTTTTGCTGAGTTTGTTACATCTGTAATAAGTTCGTTTGTTTGTACGATTTTAGCCTCTAGATCTTCGAATCCCTCTATCATACTAATACTTATTTTTTTACCCTCATTCGCTTTTATAGTTGCATTTTCTACAAGGTTTTGTATCTCTTTCGCTGCATCAGCACTTTTATTTGCTAGGTTTCTTACCTCTTGTGCAACTACAGCAAAACCTTTCCCTGCTTCACCTGCTGTTGCTGCTTCTACTGCTGCATTTAACGATAAGATATTTGTTTGAAATGCAATTTGATCGATAACAGTAATTGCTTCCAAAATAGAGTGTACATGTTCATTTATCTCTTCTATTGATGATGCTGTCTTATTAGCGAACTCTTTCCCTTGTAGCGATGATTCTTTTGTTGCTGAAGATATTTTGAACATCTCTTGTGATTTACGGTTTGTATTAGAGATAGTTTCTGTAATTTTATCTATTGACGTAGAGATATCTTCTAAAGAAGTTGCTTGTCTAATAGCATTTTGACTTAACAAATCAACATTTTGACTTAAACTTTCAGATGACTGCTCTAATGTTGTTCCATCTTTTAAGTTCGAGTTTAACATACTTGTAATCATACTGTTCATAGCTGTTACTTCTTTTCCAATGATTCCAGAACTTTGGTTTGAAATAGTTTTTGTAAAGTCATATTTTGAGTAACTCTCGATAACTGAAGCTAGTTCATTGATATCTGTTCCAACAAGTTTCTCCAAATTATCTAGCATTTGATTGATAAGGTTTTTTAAATCGTTAAGTGATTGAGTGTTTGATTCTTTTTCAATTCTTTTAACAATATTCCCATTTCCTACTTCATTTACTACATCTTTAAGTTCAATGATAAGATTGTTTTCATCAATGATATTACTCTCTATTTGGTTGATGTTTTGGTTAATGTTTTTTGCCATTAGACCAAACTCATCATTTGCAGTAATCTCTATTTTTGATGGAGAAGTATTTTCTTTATTTAAAAATTTAAAGAAGTCTCCTAGTCCTTGACTGATAGTAGTAAGGTTATTGTTTAATATTTTTGTTTGTAGAATCAATACAATAGAAACTAAAAGTAGAGAAATAATTCCAGCAATGATTGAAAAATCAGAGATAACATAAGCATCGGCTAAAAACTCATCTTCTATAACAGTAAGTCCAAATCCCCATGATACACCAGAGTTCGCTAGACTAAAAGCTTTTACATAATTAAATGTTTTTTCTCCATTGAGTTCTTGTTCAAAAGAATAATCGCTATTTTTCATAATCTGTTTAGAGATTTCTAAATGCTCTTTATCTTTATATACTTTGTTTACTTTTTGTCCCAATAGTTTACTATTTGGGTGAGCAATTATAGTACCCTCATTTGAAACTAAATAAGTAAAACCATTATCAAAAATAGAGATTTTAGAGACTCTTTTTACGATTTCATCAAGTGAGATATCAATCCCTATAACCCCTACAAACTTTCCATTGTGGTACATAGGAGTAGATACAGTAGTGTTGAGTACTTGTTTTCCATCTACTTCAAATTTATATGGTTCTGTTATATATTCTTTTCCTGTTTTTTCAGGAGTTGTTATCCATACATTATCTCTTAAAACTGGATATTGCCATACAAGATTTATCTCTCCATCATTTTTCATAACATATGGAGAAAATCTTCCTGTTTCATCGTGGGCATATCTTCCTGCGAAGTCTTTATTGTCCTCATAAAATGCGTTTGGTTCTAAATATAACCAAACACCTACTATATAAGGGTTTTTTTCTAAGATGGAGGTCATAAGTTCAACCATTGTATCTTTTCTAAAACCTTGATTTGTTTTGAGTGTTGTTTCGAGTGTTGATGTAAATGTTTTTACTAAAACTACAGATTTTTCTATATCTGATTTTACTTCAAGTGCATTTGAAAATGCTAACTCTTTAATATATTGTTCAGATATTTTTTCACTACCTGTAAACGCTTTTGAGGATATCAAATATGTTGTAATTGAAGAAGATACAATTAAAACAGATAAGATACTAAATAGTAATTTTTTACTAAAACTTAAGTTTTGGAACATGTTAATCCTTTAATATGGTTAAATTATAACAAGATAATTATAAATAAGTCTTTCTTATATAAATTTAAACTCTAAATTTTAACATTTTAGTGTGTACTATTTATGTAATAAATTTAAAATATTTGGATAAGTTGATACACTGTTGCAATAGTTGCTATGGATATAAATATTCCATACCCTAAAATTGAAGATACTAGTTTAGGGGCAAGTCCTGCCATACTAGCAACAACCCCAGCTGTTATCATAGGTCCCATAGCACTTTCAAGTAATGAAACATCAGTAATAAATCCTTCAAAACCAAAGATATACACAATTGTAAATGCGAATACTGGTAACAGTATAAGTTTATTGGCAATTCCTATAATAAAAGGAGACATATCTTTTTTTGGTATTTTTAGCTGAAGATTATATCCTACAGATATCAAAGCAAGCGGAATAAGAGTATTTCCAAGTGTAGATAAAGCCTTTGATAAGTCTGCGTTGAACTCTACTCCATTTAAAGCAAAAGCGATTAAAAGTGATATAAACGGTGGAAATTTAAATATTTTTTCTAAAATACCCTGTACACTTACTTTAGTACCATCATTATCTGAATAAATCGCAATTACAACTGCCCCATAAGTACTCAGAGCGAGAAAAGTTCCTATTTGGTCGTAGATGATAACATAAGGTAAACCCTCAGTTCCAAAATAGTGAGAAACCATCGGAATACCTATAAACGAAGTATTTCCTAAAACTGCAACTAATAACAAAGCCCCAGTAGTATTTCTATTCCATTTGAATAGTTTTGAAAATATTAAAATAGAAATAGCCCCTAAAATAGTTGTAACCCATGCTATAAAAACAGGTATCATAATCTCACTAGAAAAAGTGATTTTAGGAACTTCGTTGATGATAATAGCAGGCAAAGAGATATATATAATAAATAGATTTAATACTTGTGATGTTTGTTCTGGAAAGATTTTTAGTTTTTTGAGTGTATACCCCAATAACATAAGAAATAAAATAAATATAAATGTACCCATAATTGCTCGCTTTTTAATAAATAGTATGAATAATATCTGAAATTTATAAAACTACAGATAAAATAAATGATAAAAATTATAAAGGATACTCATGAATAGATTGATAAAAATAACATTTATTTCTTTTTTATTTACAACAGTATATCTAAATGCACAAAGCATGTTTTTGCTTACCAAAATATCAAAGGCTTATTTAGTTGTGGAAAACTATAGTGCAAAAATACCTATGTCTTTGAAAGCGGAGATTTACGATGAGATGCGTCACGTTACAGATGAGCTAAAAATAAATACAAAAGGCTACTCTTTTAGAACACTTGGATTTATGATAAATGATACAAGAATAGCCGGAAAAGATATATTAACAGTTGAAATTATTTTAGGTGAAGAGGTGACACGACTTGATGATAAAGAAGATGTATATGCTTTAACATTTCAAAAAAAGAACTATATAGATGCTACAAATAAAGATAATGAAGAGTTATCAGAAGAGTTAATGGATAATGTCGATTTATTATTAAATGACTTTTTAGAACAATACAAAGAGGATAATGAAGAATGAAATTACTACTGTTAGCATCACTTTTAGTGATACAATTATTTGGAAAAAGTTATACTGAATTTGCAAATAAAATGAACTACGAAATAAACTACGAAACAGCACTCAAAAAAGCCAAAGAGGAGCAAAAGGATATCATGTTTTTAGTAGTGTCAAACTTCTGTCCATGGTGTCAAAAACTAGAAAAACTCGTATTATCAAAAGATAAATATGATAAACCTATCCATGATAAATATATCCCACTTATTTTAAATAAAGATGAGGGAAAGTTTCCTAAAAAGTTCGAAACACCTTTTATCCCTACCGTGTATTTTGTAGACTATAATACTGGTGATATCAAGAAAAAAGTTATCGGATATAATAATCGACAAGATTTAAAAAATGAGATTTTAAAGTAAGGATTTTAACTCCTTCTTTAATTACTGTTTAGTAGTTGATTCTATATAACTCATCACCCTCTTTTTTAAACTCCCAAGACTCCGTTATAATTGCATCTAAAAATATTTTATCATGAGAGATAACTATCATTGTTCCATTGTATTCGCTCAGAGCAACCTCAAGAGACAAAACAGAATCTAAGTCCATATGATTTGTAGGCTCATCAAGTATGATAAGGGATGGACTCTCCAATAACCCTTTTGCAATCATAAGTTTTCGCACCTCTCCAGGGCTTGGTATAAAACTATCTTGTAGTTTTATAGGATCAGAGCCAAGTTTTCGTACTATTGTGTATATCTCGCCTTTTTTATCATTAACCAAGTCGTTGATATCATCAAAAATCTTTTTGCTTTGCTCTTGTGTTATCTCTTG
>Ga0193963_1000461_pt1 | contig 21516 bp, 17 predicted proteins | sample FB_6_MG_FD_140359 | JGI IMG/M metagenome (GOLD analysis project Ga0193963, IMG submission 140359) | Microbial mat bacterial communities from the Broadkill River, Lewes, Delaware, United States - FB_6_MG | ecosystem: Environmental > Aquatic > Freshwater > River > Microbial mats | place: USA...
CTCATCAGTCCAGAACATTCATCCCGGCGATATCGTGAAATAGGGACCCAACCTCACCCCTGCTCCCAGGTCACCCTCAAAATTTCCTGGTAGGTTGTCTGGCCTTCAAGCATTTTTTCTATCCCGTTTTCCCGTAAAGAAATAAGACCTTGTTCACGGGCTGTCCGGCGCATGTCGCCAAGGCTTGCCTTTCCGGTTGTCAACTGCTTTAGCCCCCGGGTATAGGCAAGAATTTCATAAATCCCGCTCCGGCCGCTATAGCCGGTATTTCTGCATTTCAGACATCCCTTACCATGCTTCAGCTTTAAGGGACCTTCACCCGGCACAAGAAGCCCTAACGCTGCCAGCTCCCGGCGGTCCATTTCAAAGGGCTGGGCGCAATGGGGGCAAATTTTACGCACCAGGCGCTGGGCAACCACCCCGGTAAGAGCGGAATGAATCAGGTAAGGCGGAATACCTAAATCCAAAAGCCTGAAAACCGTGGACACAGCATCATTGGTATGCAGGGTGGACAGCACCAAGTGCCCTGTCAGGGCGGCCTGTACGGCAGCCTGGGCAGTTTCAAGATCCCGGATCTCTCCCACCATGATGATATCCGGATCCTGGCGCATGATATTGCGTAAAACTGCGCCAAACGTCACATCAATGGCGGGTTGGACCCCAATCTGGTTGAACTCCTCATGAATCATTTCAATGGGATCTTCAATGGTGGTGATATTTACTTCAGGAGAGGACAGCATACGCAATGAAGAATACAACGTGGTGGATTTCCCGGATCCGGTGGGGCCTGTGACCAGCACAATACCAAAGGGCATGGTGATCAGTTTTTTATATTTCTTCAGATCTGCCGGTGTGAATCCTAAGCTTTCCAGGTCCTGGAAAAGGATTTCAGGGTCCATGATCCGCATCACCACTTTTTCGCCAAATGCCACAGGGATTGTAGATACCCGAATTTCCACTTCCTGATCCTTTTTGAGCATCTTAATTCGACCGTCCTGGGGCCGCCGTTTTTCGGCCATATCAAGAGCAGACAAATTTTTAATACGACTGATCACGGCATTGTGAAGTTTTTTGGGCAATTTGTACACGGTGTGCAATGCCCCGTCAATGCGCATACGTACAAGGCAGATATCCCGTTTGGGTTCAATATGAACATCGCTGGCCTTCTGGTCAAAGGCATAGGAAAACAGATGGTTCACGGCATTGACAATATGCTGATCCGTGGACGGCGGTTCATCCATGTTACCAAGGTTGACAAACCGTTCAAGATTGCCTAAATCCACCCCGGTTCGGGAAAATAAATTTTCAGCCGCACTGATGGAATGATGAAACCCAAAAAATTCCTTGATAAGCCTTGCCACATCCGTTTTTGAACTGACAATGGGGGAAACCTTCAGATTGCTTACCCGCTGCACGTCATCAATGGCTTCATGATTAAAGGGATTCGGGGTGGCCACCACCAATTTACCGCCTTTCATCTGCAAAGGCAGCAACAGATGCCTTAGGGCAAAGGAGCGTGAAATAGTGCCGGTGACAAAATTGAGTTCAAGCTTTAAAGGATCAATTTTTTTATACGGAAGATGCCAGGAATCGGCCAGGGTTTTAAAAATAAGATCTTCATCAATCACTTTATCGGGTTTGTCCAGGCGGTTCAAATTCAAATAAACCAGCACATCAATAAAAGAGATGCTACAAAGCGCATTTTGCCTGTCCACAGGGGTATTACCGCCGATTTGCGCGGCAAGTTTATTTTTTATCTCACGCTCTCGGCAAAGTAAATCCTTGGCCTGGTCCACAGAGATCAGGTGCCCTGAAATCAATGCCCGACAAATGGCTTTAGCGCTGAAATACCTGTCAAAATTTAAATACATACATGCCCTATGGAGAATATTAAAACAGCCTTTCAAAATTTGTTGCGAATGTATCTATTAACCTAAATTCCCATTTGAACTCAAGGTACCATTTTAGGCAAGGATATTTTTTACATTGACTTTTACCCCCTTTAGGAAACAAATTATCCTCCCAGTCGGCAAACAAACCTGTAATTGTCCCGTTTTTAATTGATGGATACATATTGATGACATATCTCAAACTTTTATTGACAGCTTTTTTCTGGGGCGGCACCTTCATTGCCGGCAAAGGCCTGGCAGGTCATGTGCACCCATTTTGTGCGGCATTTTTAAGATTCACCATTGCTTCATTTTTTCTGGTGATACTGGTGGTAAAGCAGGAGGGAGGGCTGCCGAGGATTTATGGACGGGATGCACTTTTGATTTTTCTTTCCGGTTTAACCGGTATTTTTGCCTATAATTTGTTTTTCTTTTCCGGCCTGACCATGATCAACGCAAACCGGGCCGCCTTGATTATTGCAACCAACCCCATATTTATCACTCTTTTCTCAGCGGCCATTTTTAAGGAGCGATTGACACCTTTAAAAATCCTGGGACTGGCCTTATCCGTTTCCGGGGCGCTTATCATTATCACAGGCGGAAATATCGGCCAAATTTTTAAAACCGGCATCGGCCGAGGGGAAATGGCCATTTTCGGTTGTGTCATCTCCTGGGTCAGCTATTCGCTTCTCGGCAGACCCCTTACCGGCCGTTTCTCAGCGTTGGTTAGTGTATGTTACTCATCACTGGCAGGCACTCTGATGCTTTTTTTCCCTGCAGTATCAAAGGACCTGTTTGCGGCCCTTCCGGGATACGGGATGCTTGAATGGGGCAGTCTTTTTTATCTGGGGCTTTTCGGTACAGTGCTCGGTTTCTACTGGTATTACCAGGGAATCAAGGAGATCGGGCCCACAAAATCCGGCGTATTCATTAATTTCGTACCGGTTTCTGCGCTGATTTTGTCTTACTTGATTCTTAACGAACCTATAACAAAACAAATCCTTGCAGGCGCAGGCCTGGTAGTCACAGGCGTTTACATAACGAATATATCAGGGTTTTGGCGCAGAAAAAAGAGTGATAGTACAGGCCCCAACGACTAAACATTTTACATAGTGTCTAAACGGAAACCTGTGTTTGGATGGCTCATTAGAGGAACGTAAGCTCACAAAATTGCCCGGATGCAAGGCACAGAAAAATTTGCCATCCAAAGCCCCCTCCTGGTTGTGAGGGTTATATTTTTTTTGCAACGCCGCAGATGGGTGATTTGTCATTCAAACACTACAAAACAAAAATACCGGGCTTCCTCACAGGGGTAACCCGGCATTTGTTGGGTATAAGATAACGCTTTTTTAGTCTTCTTCTATGGTGATGGCGTCTTCTTCACAAACTTCTATGCAGCTTTCGCAACCCATGCATTCTTCTGCATTGACAGGAACGGATTTGCCGTCTTGCATTTCAAATACTTCTGCAGGACATACATCAACGCATTCCTCGCAACCTACACATTTTGCCTCATCAACTATCGCGTTAAAAGCCATTTTAAATCTCCTTAAAAATTAATAATACAATTTTATAAACTCATCTTTCTAAAGATAATAACCTGATTCAGCACCCGCTTTTACAACAATGTTTTTGCTAAAACAAGCTTTTTATGAGTTTAGCTCCACCAGGCATACGCCAATTTGTCCGCCTGGATTTTTTTTAATTAAATTAACATCACCAAGTCCCGAAAAGAATCGGATTTGAATCCGCCCGGTCACAGGACCTTGGTCAGCACCTTCAAAATATTCTTTTTCAGGATCAGGCGTCAGGCCCTGGGCCATCCGCTCTATGATTGCCTTTATTTTAAAATGCTGTTGCTTCATGCACTCACGATCTTTTTCATGCACTTTTATGGAATCAATGTCAAGGGCATTTATCGGTTGACCCACACGGGTCAAAAAGTCATCCATCACAGCCCTGCTGGTGGTGATCAGAACCGGAATACCGCCCGGATCAAAGCATTCCGCATCAACAGCGGCCTCAAGCCAGGCATTTATTCTTTTTTCAGTCATGGCCTGACCCGGTTCAGGGGATTGTGTATGGTCCACAGACAAAGACATGTCCCCGTCCCCTTTAAGTTCGGCAAAAAGTGCCGCGTTTTCCAGATCCAGAGAAGCCAGAGAAGCCTGGATGTCCTGGGATTGTCTATCATGGATATCAGCAAATTTGAGGAAAACAAGTGAATCGCTGTTGTCCCGGACGGTTGTTGTATCCGGGTCATTTGAAACTGTCCCGTTACGGATGCCGGCACAGATGGCAGCCACGCCTGAATCATCTTTAAAAAAAGTATTCTCACGAATCAAAGCCCGAAAATTTCTTTCATTGCCCTTATGGATGGCGGCCCACTCCATGTAGGCCCGGACCTCTTGTTCGGCTATGGCAAGTTTTTCTTTATCAAGGCAAACCCGATTCAGCTGCCCCTGGGCCTCCAAGCCAGCCATGGGCTCGGGTAACACTGCCCCATCGTGGATATCCAACATATTAAAATAGTTAAAAAAACAAGATAGGATCTTTGCCTGGCGTGCATCCATAAAAGTAAACGGAAAAAAATAAAAATTTATCATAAAATTTTACACCTTTTGATCATGAACCAGGATCCCCATTTCATCCAACTGTTTTCGGATCCTGTCTGCTGTTTTAAAATCTTTTTGTTGCCGGGCCGCATCCCGCTCAGCCATGAGTGCCGTTACCTCTGATGAATACGATACCTTTGTGCTGAAATCGAAAAGATTGAGCACGGCATCCACATCCTTGAAACATTTAAGCAGGCGCTGCGCTCCCTCCGGCCCAACCTGACCATCAAGGACCATCCGGTTAATGCTCTTCACGCCGGACAAAAGATCGGATACTAGAACAGGGACCTTGAGATCGTTTGCCATGGCATTCATCATGCCCTGGCGCAGATCATAGGAGATATGCTGGATCTCCTCTTCATTGGACTGCCCCGACACATGATCAAGGGATTCAATGCAGCGGTTGATCCGGGAAAGAACGGTTTTGGCATCATCCAGACTTTTTCTGGATAACAGCAGGGATTTTCTGTAATGGGCGGACAACAACCAGAAGCGAATGGTTTTCTCGTCCCATCCCATGTCAACCAGCCGGTCCAGGGTCAATAACTGGGCATCATCCGCATCCAGGGACCCATCATACTGCACCGGATGACAATGCATCCACACCCTGGCAAAAGAACCACCGGCAGCCCCGGCAATGGCAATCTCGTTTTCATGGTGGGGGAACATAAGCTCCCTTGAACCCGTATGAATGTCAAACTCTGTGCCAAGAAAGGTTGACGCAATGGCAGCGCACTGCAGATGAAGCGAAGGACGGACATTACCCCATTCCGTTTTAACGCCCAATCCCTGTTTAAGCTCCGAAAGCGTTACCCGCTTGAGCAGGGTAAAGTCCCTGGGATTGTTCTTTTCATATTCATCCAGGTCCACCGTGGCCCCCACCCGGATCTTGTTGACGTCCACCCGGGAAAGTTGGCCGTAATCCCCAACGCTTGCCAAATCAAAATATACGGAATGAAGTTTTTCATAGGCATGATTGTTGACAAGCAGTTTCCTTGTCAAATCCGTCATTTCGGTAAAATGTTCAGACACTCTGGGATAGGCCTGGGCCGACCTCATGCCAAGCCGTGACAAATCATTCAAAAAGGCATCAATAAACGGTTGGGTAAATTCCTGGGGAGTGGTTTTTGCCTGCCTTGCTCCGTCAATGGTTTTATCGTCATAATCGGTAATATTAACGATATGTCTGACTTTCACGTCCTGGTATTCAAGGTAGCGGACAAGCAGATCCGTAAATGCATGACGCCTGAAATGAGTAATATCCAGACGCCGGTGTACCGTGGGCCCGCAGGTGTAAACACCAACTTCCTTGTCCCCCTGGGGGTTTAAGGACTCTTTTTTGCCCCCCAGGGAATTGTAGACGGCAAGGTGAATATTTTTCTTTGCGCTGAAAAGTTCGGTGGAAAGATAGCGCTCACCTGAATCCGGAAAAATCACAACGATGACCCCGTTTTGAAGACGCTTGGCTTGCTCAAGGGCCACGGCCATAGCCGCACCTGAACTCATACCCACAAAAAGTCCCTCTTTTACAGCCAATTGGCGGGCAGCCTCAAAAGCTGCTTCATCATCAATGTGGACGCTTTCACCCAGCAGGGTTTTATCAAAAATCTCAGGGGTATAAGACTCTTTCATATTTTTAAGCCCCTGGATGCCGTGTCCTAAATAAGGCTCGGCACAGATCACCCGGGCATGATGTTCCTGATCTTTAAAATACCGGGACAGTCCCATAAGCGTCCCCGAGGTACCCACGGTCGCCACCACTGCATCTACCTGGCCGTTGGTCTGGGCCATGATTTCAGGTCCGGTGGTATGGTAATGCGCTTTCCAGTTGGCGTCGTTATTATATTGGTCCGTAAGAAAATATTTGTCCGGGTATTCCCTGGCCAAGCGGTAGGCCTCTTCAATGGCCCCGTCCGATCCCAGGTGCCGGGGAGTAAGAATAATCCGAGCACCCCGGGCTTTGAGTATTTTTTTACGCTCCTCGCTGGCGTTTTCGGACATGGCCAGGGCCAGTTTGTAGCCCTTAACCGCACAGATCATGGCAAGGCCGATGCCTGTATTTCCCGAAGTAGCTTCAATGACCGTCTTTTCAGGCGTCAGTTCGCCACCTTTCTCGGCCTGGCTGATCATATACAGGGCGGCCCTGTCTTTGATGGACCCACCCGGATTCATATATTCAAGCTTGGCCAGGATAGTGACGCCCGGCACAGGATTAAGTGTCTGAATTTTTACAAGGGGGGTGTTGCCTATTGAATCGATAATGCTGGCATACATGCGTATCCTCTCTTTGCCGGGGAAGCCGGCTACGGTTCTTCCTTACGAAAGCCAAGCTTGCCGGCCTTGGGTCGATTTGTTGCAGCGGCCTTGACTTTTCAAATATAAAGTGGCTTTATACAGTAATTTTATTTGATGCGCAATTTATTAAACAGGACCATTTTCACGTATGGTTTCATGTAAGAGAGTGCTGTGCCAGATATGTATTGTCCCGGCCGTCATTATATTCCTTTCAGGCCAGGCCTTTTGTTTCTCCGCGTCCATGCCCACCCAAAAGGTATCATGGAATATCCAGGCCCGGCAGGTGAGTTACGAAGACAAACGCAAACTTTACATTGCGGAAAATGATGTAGTGATTACCGGGGGTAAAACGCGCCTGGAAGCGGATTATGTCGAATTTTCAGATGTCACCAAAGACGCCTTTGCCAAAGGGAATGTCCTGTTTATTTCAGGAAATGACACCATTACCTGCAAGTCCATGAATGTAAACCTAAGCTCGGAAACAGGCACGATCAACCAGGGTACCATATTCATCCAGGACGACAACTATTATATTTCAGGGGAAAAACTTCGAAAAACCGGAGAATTTACCTATGATGCAGAAAGAGGATCCATTACCACCTGCGAAGGGGATACGCCGGACTGGAAAATCACAGGAAGAGATATTGAGGTAACCGTTGACGGATACGGCCACGCCAGCCATGCCGTCCTCTGGGCCAAAAAAATGCCCACTTTTTATTCACCCTATTTTATATTTCCAGCCAAAACAACACGCCAGACAGGGCTTTTGATACCCATGGCAGGGTATTCGGACGACATGGGGTTTGAATATCAGCAACCGCTGTTTTTAGCGCTTTCAGACAATACCGACGCCACCTTGTATCCCTATTATATGTCGGATAGGGGCGTCATGCTCTCAGGTGAATACAGGTATATACTGTCTCCGGAATCCAAAGGGATGATGATGATGAGTTATCTCAAGGATAAAACCATTGGAGACGACGCCGAGGAAAACGAAGATTACAATATCTCCTCCACACCCGACCGCACCAACCATGACAGGTACTGGTTTCGAATGAAGCATGACCAGGAGTTGTGGTATGGCTTTAACGCCAAACTGGATATTGATTATGTCTCTGATATGGATTATCTGCGAACTTTTACGGACGGATTTGCAGGATTTGACAGCACAGATGATGCATTTGAAAACATGTTTGGCCGTGATCTGGATGAAGAGACCGATTACATCCGGAAAAACAGTCTACTTGTCACAAAAAACTGGTTCTCATACGGCCTGAACATAGAAGCACTGTGGTATGACAATATTGAAGCACGCCAGACAGACATAGACGACACCACCCTGCAGACCCTGCCCTCGGTTGAATTTTTTGCAGCCCGCCAGAAAATTGCAGAGGGTTTTGGGTTGTATTATAAAATGGACTCGGAATTTACGTCATTTTACCGGCAGGATACCACCGCCGCAAAGGTTACCGGCAGAAGGGCCGACATCCACCCGATTTTTTATTATCCCATAAAATTGGGCAAGGCATTTTTTATAGAACCCTATGCCGGTGCCAGGGGGACCCTATGGGATACAGATGATTTCACCGACAGCGATGGGGATGATTCCAACGTCAGGACCCGGGGACTGTATGAAATGGGTGTGGACATGTCAACAACCTTTAGCCGTGTGTTCACATTAGACACGGACTTTGCCGAAAAAATCCAACACAAGATTGTACCCAGGCTGGAGTATGACTACATTCCTTTTATAGACCAAGAGGATCTGCCCTACTTTGATGCCGTAGACGATATTTCAGAAAAAAACATCATTACCTGGTCTTTGACCAACACATTCACCACCAGAAAAACAATAACGGACGAAAACGGGGAAGAATCCAGGGCATACGAGGAACTTTTCTGGTTCAAGCTCTCCCAGGGTTATGACATCCGGTATGAACAGGATGGGGATGATGCCGAAGACGATCCCTGGCAGGATTTGACATTAAAATACGAATTAAATCCAGTAAAATATCTGACATCAGACGGCACCATCGCCCTTAACCCAAACAACGGCCATTTCACTAAGATACAGGTCGGGGGTACGGTATCAGATAATAGAGGGGACAGTATTAACCTGTCCTACCGATATTCAACAAATTATTCACATACCTGGAAAACAAGAATCAACACCAATCTGGTGCCGAACACTCTGAAAGCGTTTTATTCTTTTGAAAAAGACCTTGAAGACCAAAAAACCGTTGAAACAAGCGTGGGCATTTCCATCAACCGGCCCTGCTGGGGGTTAGACCTGGCGTTTAAAGATGAATCGGCAGACAAATCATTTGCCTTCATGGTGATCCTGAAGGGTATTGGGGGATTCGGCACACAATGAAAAAAAATGCTCTTTGGTTCGCCCTGCTGACCCGAAGCAATTTCGAGCAGACGGTGTACTCTCGCATAAGCAAAAAAAGAATAGATGCCTTTCTGCCCAGTACAAGAAAGCCCAGCAAAAGGAAAGACCGCAAGCTTATGATAGAAACCCCATTGTTTCCCGGGTACGTGTTTGTTAAATCCACGATGGCACCAGTGGACCAGTTACCAATTTTAAAAACCGTGGGTGCCGTCAGACTCTTAGGGAATTCTGCCGGCCCCGTACCCGTACCCGAGCACCAGATTGAGTCTCTCAAACTTTTGACATCCGTATCCCAGGATCTGGTTACAGGAAGCATTATTGAAATACAAAAAGGAGATCCGGTAATCATCCTCGAAGGCCCCATGGCTGGGCTAAAAGGAGATTTTTTTGAACATAAAAGCAAGGGCAGGGTCATCATCAAAGTAGACCTGTTAGGCCGATATGCAGGCGTGGAGGTTGATTTTGACAAGGTTGAAAAAATCCCGGACCTGTTGTCATAAGCCCTTGACTTTTTGATGCATATTCATTAAAACCCTGAAAAACTTTTAGCTGTTTAATATATTTGAGGTTCTATGAATAAACTTGAATTGATTTCTACATTGAAAGACCGGGCGAATCTGACCAAATCAGAAGCAGCCGACGTAATCAGAATATTTTTTGACTCTCTGTCAGACGCCTTTGTCAAGGGAGAACGGGTTGAGATAAGAGGCCTTTGCAGCTTTCATATCAAAGAATATAAAAGCTATGTGGGAAGAAATCCCAAAACCGGACAGAAAGTAGACATCCCGCCCAAACGCCTGCCGTTTTTCAAATGCGGAAAAGAACTCAAAGAACGGGTTGATTATTAGTCTGATGTTTCTGATATGCCACCTGCACCTTCCGAAACAAACCGGAGAACCCGTCCCTCGTCTCTGCCATTATCTGAATTAACTTATATTGTTCAGGCCGATCGGATCCCCAATGCCCTACTTTTTTATGGGCCCCGGGGAACCGGCAAACAACAGGCTGCGCTTTTTTTTGCACAGGCCTGCAACTGCCGTGCAGACAACGATCGGCCGTGCAATATCTGCGCTTCATGCAAAAAAATATCTGCGGGTATGCACCCGGACATGATCTTTCTTGGTCCGGCTGAAAACAAAAAGATGATCGCCATTTCCCAAATTCGGGACATGGGCGGCATCATCGCATCCCGCGCCAATGAAGCGGCGTTCAGAATGGTATGCATCCTTCATGCAGACCTGATGAATACCCAGGCCCAGAATGCCCTTCTCAAAATGCTTGAAGAACCGCCGGGACGGACATTTTTTATCCTTGCAGCAGAACAGACTACCCCCCTTTTACCCACCATTTTATCCAGATGCCGACGCATCGACTTTCAGGCACTTGCAGACCATGAAATCAAAAAGATCTTATGCACACAATACGGGCTTGATCCCGAAACCGCGCACATTATCAGTGGAACGGCCGGAAGCGACCTGGAGCAAGCCCTGCGTCTTTCAGGACTGAATAAAGGGAAAACGCCTGACTGGAAAATGCTGCGGCCATGGTTAATCAAAGAAGTTTGCCGATTTTTGACGATGCCACAGCATCAAAGCGCGTTTAAAAGCCTTGATTTATCCAGGCTGCTGTCGGCCCGCCCGGAATATGTTCATGATGCCATGGCAGTGATCCGAACCGTATTCAGAGACTTTTGCATATTAAAATACATGCCGGATAAAATAGTTAACCTTGATTTTTTAAGTACATTTAAAGATATTAGTGTGATGCATTCATATTCTCGGATGTTAACATGGATGACACTATTTCATGAGACGGAAAAAAGACTGGAATCCAACAGCGGCACAAGGCTGACCCTTGACCGTTTTTTCCTTTCCTTGTCTTTGTTTGAATGACCGCCATGGGCTGACCTGGTCTATCAACAGCCAGACTCACCCCACAACAGAACATGAAAGTAATTTAACAATTTATTGGAACTTTTAATAAAGAGGCCAATTTTATGGTAAATATTACCGGCGTTAAATTTAAAACCGCAGGTAAAATATACGATTTCAACACCAACTCCTTGGTCATGAGCTTAGGAGACCGGGTAATTGTTGAAACAGAACAGGGGCTAGGGTTTGGTATCGTTGCCGTGCCTTCCCAGGAAAAGGACAAAAGCGAAAAGTCCTTAAAAAACATTGTCAGAGTGGCCACTCAGGAGGATTTCAGCCAGCGCACGGAACTTGAATCACTGGAACGGCAGGCCCATGAATACTGCGTTAAGTGCATAAAAGACCTATCTCTTTTAATGAACCTGTTCAGTGTGGAGAGCACCTTTGACAGAAACAAACTGACATTTTTTTATACGGCGGACGGTAGGATTGACTTCAGAGAACTGATTAAACTTCTGGTCAAGGAATTTTCCATCCGCATTGAAATGCGCCAGGTCGGTATCCGAAATCTGTCCAAGCATGTGGGCGGTGTGGGTAAATGCGGTAGGGAACTGTGCTGTTCATCTTTTATGCATACCTTTGATCCAGTGTCCATCAAAATGGCAAAGGAGCAGGGGCTAAGCCTGAACCCCACTAAAATTTCAGGGGTATGCGGCCGGCTGATGTGCTGTCTGACCTTTGAAGATCAGACCTACCGCCACTATAAGAAAAAAATGCCGAAACTGGGCAAAACCATTACAGTTGAAGATGTTAAAGGTAAGGTGGTCCGCCAGAATGTTCTCAGACAAAGTATCACCGTAAGACTTGAAGACCGCACGGAAAAGGAAATATTTCTGTCACAACCGAAAAAAGAAAACACTTAGGAACCCATCCCAATGACTTGTCAATACTATACCACGCCTATTTACTATGTGAATGCCAAACCCCATCTCGGCCATGCCTATACCTCCATTGCAGCAGATGTCGCCACCCGTTTTAAAAAGATGGAAGGGGCTGACACCTTTTTCTTAACAGGAACGGATGAACACGGGGATAAAATCGTCCAGGCTGCTGAAAAGGAAAACACAACGCCCAAGGCTTACGCAGATGAAATAAGCAAACTATTCCAGGATGTCCTGCCCCTGCTCAATATAGGAAACGACCATTTTATCCGGACAACGGACCCTAAGCATATTGAGGTTGTAAAATCGGTTCTATCAACGATTTACGACAAAGGAGACATCTATTTTTCAAGTTATGAGGGTATCTACTGTTTCGGATGTGAAAGATTCTACCAGGAACGCGAGCTTGTGAACGGCAAATGCCCGGATCACGGTACGGTACCCGAAACCATCAAGGAATCAAACTATTTCTTTAAAATGAGCAAGTACCAGGAGTGGCTCATTGAGCACATAGAAACCCACCCGGACTTTATCCGGCCCGAACAGTACAGAAAGGAAATTCTCTCTTTTCTTAAGGAGCCTTTGGAAGACCTGTGCATCTCCCGTCCTAAAACCCGGCTGACCTGGGGTATCACCCTGCCCTTTGATGAAGATTATGTCACCTATGTATGGTTTGACGCCCTGGTCAACTACATCACGGCCCTTGGATACCCTGACGGGGACAGGTTTAAAAAATTCTGGTCTACCACCCGGCATTTTGTGGCCAAGGACATCATCAAACCCCACGGAATTTACTGGCCCATCATGCTTAAGGCAGCCGGCATTGAGACATACAATGGGCTGAACGTCCATGGTTTTTGGAATGTTCAGGGTTCTAAAATGTCAAAAAGCATCGGCAATGTCACGGACCCTGTCGAGGTAACAGGCCGGTTCGGTGTGGATGCATTCAGATATTTTCTTATGCGGGAGATGGTCTTTGGTTTGGACGCCAATTTCACCGAAGATGTTATTGTGTCAAGGATAAACTCAGACCTTGCCAACGACTTGGGCAATCTGTTCTCCCGTGTGCTGTCCATGAACCACAAATATTTCAAAGGCACCATCCAGGGCCCGGCGGCGGATTCCAACAAAGACTTAAGCCTTGAATCCGAGGCCGCAGCAGTCTTCGACGCGTACACAAAAGCCATGACAGAGTGCCGGTTTCACAAAGCCCTTGCAAGCGTCTGGGAGCTGGTGTCAACCATGAATAAATACATTGTTGCCAATGAACCCTGGGCCCTGGCCAAAGATCCGGCACGCGCAGATGACCTTGGTACGGTGTTGTACGAACTGCTGGAGGGGATTCGCTTTGTGGCGGGTCTAATCTGGCCGGTTATGCCGGAGACCAGCGGCAAAATAATTACGGCCCTTGGCCTTGAGCTGCCTGAAAAAGGTTTTTTCTCCCTTGATGCCATCCGGCCCTGGGGTCAGATGCCATGCGGCATTACCTTGTCAAAGCCCCAGATTCTTTTTCCCCGGGTAGACGTTGAAAAAAAAGCGGATGAACCACCGGCGCCCAAACCGCTGAAACCTGCATTAAAAGAAGAAATCACCATTGATGATTTTTCCAAAATAGACTTAAGAGCCGGCAAAATTCTGTCTGCCGAACGGATTGAAAAATCGGACAAACTGCTCAAACTTCAAGTGAACATAGGTGCCCAGACCCGACAAATCGTGGCGGGCATCGGCAAGTCCTATACCCCCGAAGACGTGGTGGGCAAAGAGGTTATTGTTGTCGCCAACCTGAAACCCGTGAAACTTATGGGAGAGTTGTCCGAAGGCATGGTGCTTGCGGCAACCGTGAAAAAGAACCTTGTTCTTTCCGGATTTAATGGCAGTCCTAAGCCCGGTTGCCCGATTAAATAGTCTTTATTTGAGATACGCTTTTGGATTCTATTAAAACAGAACGGTCCTGGCGAGAATTTCAGGCAAGCTATATCCAGCAAAAAAAGAAACGGTCCATGGCCGACCGCATACGCAAAATTGCAGTTTTCCTCTGCCTTGGTGCGGCGGCCTGTGCACTGATATGGGGTGGGGCGTACGCGGTCTTCAAGATCGGTGACCGGCTGTTTCCCCCAAAACCAGATAAGGTCGCAAGTGAAGTTGCCTTGCCTAAGCACCTTGGAAAATCTGAAGTCAAAGCCCTGGTCCAAAACATTGATATTCTCAATTCAAAAACAGACCTGTTCTTTGCGGACGGACCGTCCTGGACATATACCATCCACACCCAACTGGACACACGCCTCCAGGCTAAATTGATCAGGACGCTGAACTATCTGAAAACTCTGGACAGGGGAAAACCCGAACTCATAGGCATGGTGGCCATGGACGGCAACACCGGATTCATAAAAGCGATGGCCGGATTTGATCCAAACAAGCCGGACACCAATCCATGTACATCGGCCGCATATCCCGCTGCCAGTATTTTTAAAATCGTCACCGCGTCTGCTGCCGTGGAAAAATTAAACTACACAGCCGGCACCCCCCTTTATTTCAATGGCAGGAAATACACCCTGTACAAACAACAGTTAACAAACCAGACAACAAAATATACCAGTCGGGTTACACTGGAAACAGCCTTTGCCGAATCCATAAACCCAGTATTCGGCAAACTCGGTCAGCTATCCCTGGGCAAAGCGGAACTTAACAATTTTGCCGAAAAATTTGGTTTCAACCAAAGTCCGGATACGGATTTTAATTTTCCGGCCCCCCATTTTTCAACAACCGGCAGTGATTACCATTTGGCCGAACTTGGATGCGGATTTAATCGAGACACCCTGATTTCACCTGTATTTGCAATGACTATGGTTTCAGCTGTGATGAACAAGGGACAAAGCCTTGTACCCCGCCTTGTGGACCGGATAGCCAATTCAGATGAAGACGAGATTTACAAAAGTACGAAAAAGATATATAAAACACCAATCAGCGCAAAAACAGCCGCCACCATGAAGAGACTCATGAAAAAAACCATATTGAGCGGTACAGCCAGAAAATCGTTCAGGGGATATTCGCGGGATAAAGTATTATCAAGTCTCTTGATCGGCGGGAAAACCGGCTCCCTGTCGAACCGGGAGCATACGATCAAATACGACTGGTTCACAGGATTTGGACAGCAAAAAACAACAAAAGAGACATTGATTGTCGCAGTAGTCGTGGGTCACGGCAAATATATCGGGACCCGGGCAGGCATCCACGCAACAAACATGCTGAGAACCTATTTCAGCGCCCCCAAAACCGAAAAAAGTTCGCTAACCGCAACGTCAGCTGTTCCGGAATAACAGCCATTGGCTGACCTGGTCGATTACCACCCCAGGTTCAACCCACAACGAAACATGAAAGCAATTCAATACGCTATCATGACTTTCATATAAAAAATTTCCGGGACGTATAACGGAGGATAGATATGAAACGGCAAGGCAATCTTTCAACACAATTTTTGGATCATCTTAAACATATTGCAAAGATAAATGTGGACATGGGCAAACCCTTGTCGTCGGTGAAGGAGAACACCTTACTCTTTTTCCCCGACACCGGCTGCACTTTAGGCTGCGGGATCTGTGCCCTTGTGGCCTTTAAAGGGCCGGCCTGTGAAAATGATCTGGAATCTCTGTCCAAAGGCATTGAAACCCTTTCAAAAAATCGTCTTGGCCCATTTTCCGAAGACACAAGCCCAATGGTTTCAAAAGATTATCTAGGCGGCAAAGAATTTTTATCCGCCTTGTTTGACCATGCCCAGAACCTTAAACAGGAAACGCTTTTTGCATCCCTGTTTTATAACCGGAAAAAAACCCGCAAATTGTCCGACATCGCCCAGGATATTGAAAAAATTCTTACGAATGAAGTCCGGGATTTCAAATCTGCCACAGCCGGCTTATCCACACCCGAAGTGGAGATTGCCGCAGATTATATTGACCAGCTCAAGGATATCTTCTGGTGTCTAAAAAAAGAAGTTATCGACAATATTGAAGCCATTGAACATTTGGCCCCGGGTATAGAGAAACAAAATAATTCTGCAGGGATATCGCTTTTCAAAAGGATAAATGCCGTACTCAACAGCCTTGACCGCCTAGAGGTCAGAGGACGGGATTCGGCAGGCATTTCAGTGCTCTGCACCCTGGGTGAAAAAGAATTTACAAAGTATAAAAACGTTCTGGAAAAAAAAGGGATCGCCGGAGAGTTGGAAAACAGATGCAACCGGCAAATCCTGTCAAACAACACCATTTCAATCGGTGAAGCCGACAACCCAGGTGCCCCAAACCGTATTACCATTTGTTTTGTATACAAATTTGCCGCAGAGATAGGCGCCCTTGGCGACAATATCGCGTTTATCCGGAATCAAATTAAAAGTGACCATCTGCTCCAAGTGCTTTCTGAGTTTTCTCTTTTGGCATCATCGGTATCGGCCCATACAAGGTGGGCATCAATAGGTGATATCACCGAGGCCAACTGCCATCCTTTGGACAATACCCCCACAGATACCCAAATATGCCAAAGCGGAATTATCCATGTCTGCCTTAACGGAGATATTGACAACTACCTGGAACTGAAAACCGAATACGAGGCCCGGTACGACAAAATACATCCCCAGATCACCACGGACACCAAATTAATCCCACTGCAGATTGAACACCACCTGAAAATGGGCGCGCCAATTGAAGAGGCATTCCGTCTGGCGGTCAATGAATTTGAGGGTTCCCATGCCATTTCCATGCACACAGACCTTGCACCGGGCAAATTGTTTCTAGCCCAGAAAGGCAGCGGGCAGGCCATTTTTGTGGGGCTTGCGCCGGACCATTACATTGCGGCATCGGAATTATACGGGGTGGTGGAGGAGACCCGCCACTACATCAAACTCAACGGCGAAGAAAAAGGGCAGATCGTGGTCCTGGACCAGGAGGGTGCCGGTGGTATTGAAGGGTTACGATCCTTTTACTATGACTGCCAACCCATCACCCTGACCCGGGAGGATGTACTCGAAAGCCAAATCACCTCCAGGGACATTGACCGCCAGGGGTATAACCACTATTTTCTCAAAGAGATCTCTGAAGCCCCCCTGTCTGTTGAAAAGACCCTGGAAAACAAATTCAAACAAAATCCGGGTTCAGGACTTTTAAATGTAAACCTGAACAGGACGATTATTCCGCCGGATCTGGAAAAAGATTTACGGTCCGGAAAAATAAAATATATATATTTCATCGGCCAGGGGACAGCCGGTATTGCAGCCCAGGGATGTGCGGATCTTCTCACCCATTACCTGGGGGGTAAATCCATGAACATTCGTGCCCAGAAAGCCTCTGAGCTTTCCGGATTCAGCATCGGCAACGAAGGTAAAAATGCCAGATCCATGGAAAACACTCTGGTCGTGGCCATCAGCCAGTCCGGCACCACCACGGATACCAACCGAACCGTGGACATGATCCGGGCCCTCGGTGCCAGGAGTCTTGCCATTGTCAACCGCAGGGATTCCGATCTGACCTTCAAGGTGGACGGGGTATTGTACACCAGCTCCGGCAGGGACATAGAGATGTCCGTGGCCTCCACCAAGGCCTTTTATTCCCAGATCGCAGCCGGGGCTGTGCTCGGACTTCACCTGGCAGCCCTGCTCAATGCCAGAAGTGAAGAATATATCAGCAATCAGATCCACGCACTGACGGCACTGCCGGCAAAGATGAAAACTGTGCTTAAAATGCGTGATGAAATCAAGGCATGTGCGGACACCCTGGCCCTATCCAAAAATTACTGGGCCACAGTAGGCTCCGGTGCCAACAAAACATCTGCCGACGAAATCAGGATCAAATTGTCGGAACTGTGCTACAAAACCATCTCCTCGGATTTTGTTGAAGACAAAAAACATATTGACCTGTCAAGCGAGCCATTGATCATTGTCTGTGCGGCCGGGACCAGGGAAAGCGTGCTTGGGGACATCATCAAGGATACAGCCATTTTCAATGCCCACAAAGCCTGTCCCATTGTGATCACCACCCAGGGCGAAGACCGGTTTGACCTATATGCCAAGGCCGTTTTCAAGATACCTGAAATCCAGGAACATTTTGCCCCGGTTCTAAATACCCTGGTGGGACATATCTGGGGGTACTATGCAGCCCTTGCCATCAATGATAAATCAAAATTTTTCTACGAGGCAAGGCTGAAAATAGAAAATATCATTGAAGAATTCAGGTGCATGGGCCATGATGATTACGAAGTGCTCTTAGAAAACGAATTCACGGAAACCGTGGCGGAATTCTATAATCAATTTTCCCTGAAAAGGCGCCAGGGAGAATTTCCCAGTGCCATCGGCCTGAATACGATTTCCAACATCACCTTGCTGCTCAAATACCTGTCCGGCAGGCTGCCGGTATCGGATTTTGAAATGGACTTTGGTGTCAAAGGCACCCCGCCCAATATGCTGTCCACCTTTTTTACAACCATGAACCAGGCCATTAATATCATGGCCCGTCCCGTGGATGCCATCAAACACCAGGCCAAAACAGTTACCGTGGGTACCAGCCGGATCAGTGAAAGTTTTGAAGGTATTATATTTGATGTACTGGCCGAACATGACCTCCAGATTCCTTTAATTACCAACACCAATGTACTGGTCCTTAAAAATCTGCAGGAAATCATATCCGAAATTAAGGGTGCAGTGCTCTACCGCATCTCCGGCTTAAGCCTTTTAGGAAAGGTGACACCCGATACCCGCATTGATGTGGTATCCAAAACCGGCAATCTGGCCAATGAATCCTCAAGGGTGGAAAAAGATCACCGTCTCAAGGGCACCAAAAACATCATTGTCAGGGAGGGTAACGTATATATCGGCAAGGGCCGGAAAGACAACAAAAGTATTCTTGTGATTCCAATACTTTCATCTTCGCCCACGTCACCCAACATCATTGAATCCATTCTGTCTTTAAACATAGCCTTTAAATCCACAGAAGAAGTAACCCTGCTGAAAAAGATCAAGGCCCTGGGCGGAAAATATACCCGGCTTAAGGACTGGATTCTTGAAAGTAAAAATGTGACATGGGATGATAAATACCTCAATCTTGTGGACATTGAGACCCTGTTCGGGGCCACGGCTGAACAGGCTGTGGAGGCGATTGTTGAAAAGCTCGACTGAGTTGCTGCTTATCTGGGCTGTGCGGCATCGCAGGAGGCCCCTGTGGTAAACACATCATCTACCAAAAGGATATTTTCACCTTTGACCATGGCAGGCTTAGGACAGGCAAGGGGCCTGGGTCAGTTGTAGCTGTAGGGTGGGCAAAAGCGTAGCGTTGCCCACCATTTCAGGCATAACACCTTATGCCTAAACGATAAGTTAGATGGGATCAAATTTATAAGCAAATAGTGGGCACAAAAACGTGCCCACCCTACTTAGCTTTTTTCACTGCTTCAAAATCGCCGACTGCAATTATCTTACCCGCTTTCAACGCCATGGCAGATGCCGTCGGCTGACTGGCGTTCATTGTCAGAATATTGCCATTGGAAACAATGACCGCATCTTCATCGTCGGTCCAGGCATATGCAGGAGAAATCAACATGATGGTCGTGCCGAGACAAAGAAAAAAAATGCACCCTGCCAGTACCATAAATCGTTTTGGTTTAGTTATGCTCAACACTGTCTTACCTCCTTCATTTTATATGTCTGTTATTTAAGCATTTATTTCACCCCATGGTGCCATATATGGCATCGTTGAAAAATGAGCACCGATGAAATCTCTTTCCGGATCAAAAATGACCTGCCTAGTATTGCCGCCCTGAAAATAAAATTGGTAAGTACACCCGAGACCAGATGCTCCAGAAACGACATCCACGCCGTCAGCGTCGTAGAGCCCGCCATACCCAGATACCTGCCGATACCCCAAGCTGGTACGATTGGGCTAAGGGCCGGGCGTTTTAAACCCGGAACCTCAGATAAAAGTTTTAATTTCCCTAAACCACATACTTTCGAAAAAGTGCGCAGTACGACCGCTCCCACTCCAGCGACTCGTTCTTTTTAATTTTATTATCTTTGAATGATGCAATTGATTTTTCTGTTCCTTTTTTCTGGCGGTAACGGAAATAAAGAATAAAATGTACTTTTCCATAAAAAAAATCAACCATGAACTGTAAGCACTTGGAATAAAATAAAGAGTTGTTTTACTATGAGTTTTGGATGCTCGCTAATTCTCACCTTTTTGAGACGCTCTGCGACTAAGCCCCCAAATACTAAGTAACAAGAGAGAACTGCCTATCCATTGCAACGAACCGAAGTGCTGTCCCAATAGTAAGGCCGAAAGCACAACCGCAGTGAGTGGCTCAAGCAGCGTGGCCACAGTAAGTGCAGTAGGTTTCAAACGTGCAGCCCCCCAACTGAAAGCAAGTAATGCAAGGGCTGCTGTTACCACGCCAAGATATAAAAACCAAGCTTGTGGCGGGAGTTCTGTTGGCCAGTTAAGCGGTCTGGTAAATGCGGTTAAACTCATTACAACAGCGGCAACCACTGTTAGGCAAGCTGTCGCCTGACCAGCGCCAAGGGCGATTGACATTCTGCCGCTGATCATTGAAAAACCGGCATACAGCAACGCAGAGCCAATGGAAAACACAACGCCACGCAAGGTGCTCTGCGAATCAACGCCTGCCGATGCAGCACCGTGCTGGGCGATGATCAGAACGGTGCCTATGATTGCGCCCGAAAGGACAAAGAAAAGTTGTAAATCGGCTCTTTCTTGACCACGGGCTACCCCTGTTATGGTGACGATCACGGGCGGAAGGCAGAGGGCGATCAGGGTTGGAACGGCAGCCCCCATTTGTTCAATACCTAAAAACCAAAGCAATACGTAGCCAGCCATCGCCGTACCCGCAAGAATTACCGTAAGTAATAGTGGTCTCAGTCGACGCCACACAATACCACGACCAAAAATCCCAACGAGAACAACCGCACCAATGAGAAAACGCCAGAAGGATACGTTTTCTGGGGTGAAACCATACTGCGCCACAAGTATATTTACAACGAGTGCTCCCGTTCCCCACATTACTCCCGCTCCGCAGGCTGCTATCAGTGCCATCGTCTCTGACGAAGAATGAAATTGAAATTGTGATTTGGGGGTAGCCATGGCTTATCTGCTCCTTGACAATGTTAATTTGTAACTAATTGAAGACTATCCGTCTCTGTAATTCTGTCGGCTTTTTGATCTTCCTAAAGAAAAATCAAGATTATTGGCGATTAAGGCCCAAGTTCAAAATAAAACCTTCCATATGTTTTACCTTTTCACCCGTCTTCTTCGTTGTGTCAATGGGTACCATATGTTTAATATGCTCCCATTGCCACGCCTTGAATACGAACGAAAATTCTAAACCATATTTTGGAATGTTTTATTCCGATCATGAGCCTAAGCGCTTGAATGTTTAACTCACTGGCTTGTCCAGTGTAGTGGTATGTTCAACGGCCCGGGGAAGTGGGGTGGGAAATTCACCTTTGACTACGGCTGAAGC
>Ga0193963_1000464_pt1 | contig 21414 bp, 12 predicted proteins | sample FB_6_MG_FD_140359 | JGI IMG/M metagenome (GOLD analysis project Ga0193963, IMG submission 140359) | Microbial mat bacterial communities from the Broadkill River, Lewes, Delaware, United States - FB_6_MG | ecosystem: Environmental > Aquatic > Freshwater > River > Microbial mats | place: USA...
AAATTATCAGGGATTGATACGCCTTTTAAGGATATCTTCCAGTAAAGCCGCCACCAACAAACCAAAGGACGGTGAGTGTTGTTTACCGGATGTTGAACTTTTCTTTCGGCAGGCTTTAAAGAATTCCATGCAGACCCGGTGCTGTTTTGTTGTCAAAAGCGTGGATATACCCGCCTTTTCCCCTTTGGAAACAAGTTGGGAGCTCGTTTCAGGGAGATCCCGCCGACCATGGGCCCGCCGGCTCATATGGGTATAATAGAGCAACGCCCGGTCCAGAAGAATATACAAAAACTGGATATTTTCATTGGGGCCCACCTGGACCCGGTCGCCCCCAAGACCTGATGACGCATTGGCCAGACGCCGGATGCCCATAAAGGCGGAGCCTGCGCCCACGGCAGAGCCAATGGCCGTAAAAATCCCAAAGGTTATTCCGGCTGCAGCCGTATCCAGCACCGCCCCAAGGGTGCCCCCCAGCACCGCACCGGCGGTGGCTGCCTGGGCCCGGGTCAGACCCAGCATCTCCCAAGTCTGGTCTGAAAACAGATCATGCCTGAGAATGGAACAGGCCGGTAATGGATAATCATAGAGATGATGGCGGAACAATGAACGGATATGGCCGAACATTTTTTGTTCAATATCCCGGATTTTTTTCTGGTATTCCCGGGTAAGGTCTTCCTTGAGCGTCACGGGATCCATGTCGGATTTCAGCCTGCGGGACAAAGAAAAGGTCAAACTCTGTTCCATGCCGTGGACAATATAGGCACAGGCCATGCGGTTGCGTTTTTCCCACTCCATGTTAAACGCCTGAATGACGCCTTCCATTAACGGTTCAATATCCTGGTCAATGGCTTTAAGGCTTTCCAGAAGCCGGATGCGCTCATAAAAATCGGCCTGGTTGGAATTAAAAATCCGGACCACGTTAAAAAATTTTCGGAACTCTTCCTTCCATGCCGCCGTATTATCCCGGGTATCGGATTTTGAATTGATAATCGCCATCCTGGGCCGACCCGTGAGGCGCAGGATCTCCATTTCAGCCAGATCGTCTTCCCTTATGGGCCGGGATCCGTCCACCACATAAATAATACCGGCCCCATTGGCCACCGGTGTCAACAGTTCGCATTCATCGGCAAAAAACGGATCTTTTTCATGTTCGGCAATAAATTGAACCACCATGTCCGGTCCGGGATTCTTTCTGAACCAGGACAGGGTCTGCCGGGGCACCTGGAACCCCGGGGTATCCACAAACCGGATGATCTCCTTGTCATCCATGGTTACGGAATAGGATTTGGAAACCCTTGTTTCACCGGGCACCGGGCTGACCTGGATACGATCATCCTCGGCCAGGGTGGACACCACAGAGGATTTTCCCTCGTTGGGATGCCCTAAAACGGCAAATTCGGGCAAAGTCATCATGGCGACACCCACCTTTCAATCACCATCAGGGGATCGTTGAGCTGGTTTACGGCACTCTTCCACACCTGGAAATTCACATCAGAAGGCGCCACATCTTTTTCTTCCTGGTCCATTGTCTGGATCATGACAATCCACAGGGGAAAATTAGGAAAACATTCACGGATTTGAACAAAATAATAGAGCAGTCCACGGATGGGCGGCTGCCAGACCTCCTGGAGCACGATCAAAGCACCCTGGTCCAGATTCTTGACCTGGGCTGCGATCTGTTCCCGGTCTTCATCAAAATCAAAATGGATGCCAACGTTAGCGGCGACATGGATACCAAACTGTTGTTCCAGACCGGTCCGGATTTGTTCCATATTATTTTCCTCAAACCCCCTGGCCGATCCAAGCACAAGTGCACCCGGCTTGTTTTTTATGACGCGGGGTTCATCCGGTACAACCGGAGGCCGGGGTTCCGGTTCCGGTTTAAGCTCTGGTTTCGGTTTCGGTTCTGGCCTCGGTTCTGGTTTCGGCTTAGGCTTTGGTTTCGGCTCGGGGGCTGATGTGTTTATAATCGCATCAGGTTGGGGAATGACAAGCGGTTTCTCCTCTTGTTGCTTCACCGGCGCGGGTTCCGGCCTGGGCAACGGTGCTCTGAATTTCGCCCGGGAGCCCCCGGTCTCTTTGATGTCCATACCCATGCGGGGGGTTCGCATCCGCATGAGCAGACGCTGGTACCCGGGCCGGGACAGGTCAAACCGGTCAAGGGCCAATGTCCTGGCAGCACGGGCAAAACCCACTAAAACAATACGGGGAATAAGGGCATATACCAGCAACCCCATGCACAGAAACGGCCACCAGGCCGCCAGATGTTCACTGGCCAGTCCGACAATGCCTTCCTTAAGCACAATTCGGCTGCCTTCTATTTGCTCAAGGCTAGGCACAAAAAGATCAGGCATGGCCCAGGACCAGGGTAATGCCATCCAGGTTACCAGGCGGTGAACACTCTCCCCGGAAGTCAAAAGCGTGGACTGCCACCCAAAGGCCATATCCGTAACCATAATCCTGAAAAACGTACCCCCAAGCGCCCCGGTCGAAAACCCCAGTGCGCCCAGGGAGAGCACAATGAATACCGGCCAGAACAGAAGACTTCGAAAGGGCCGGGTGTCCAGATGCAGCAGATCTCCGGCATCCGTTGAAAATTGAGGGAAATGCTTTTGAACAGGTGCGGCCCATTTTTGTAGCCGTCCCATGAATTTGTCAATGAACAGGCGCATGGACATGCGGTGCAGCACCCCGGCCCAACCCGATCCGGCAGGGCCTGACCGGAACTGATGGAATCCGACCAGTGCCGCAGTTAGACAAAGCAACGCTGGAAAAAGGATAAATACAGCGATAAACAGGGTCACATTTACAGGTCGGCTGCCATGGTAAGCCAGAAACGAATACGCGGCCAAACCTCCGGCCGCCAGTCCACAGGCAAACATCCATTTGGAAATCCAGGCGTAAAAAGAATCAAATAACGCACCAGGAAGCTTAGCCCCGGCGCCGCCGTTGCCTGTCTCTTGAAAAAACAACAGGCGTCGGTATTCCAGCCATCCTGCAATCAGCCCGGCATCATCCAGACGGTTGCCATCTTTAATCTGGCGGAAGATATCCCTGTCCCGGGATGCAAGGGCTTTCGTATCGGCATTTTCCGGGTCCTCATCCAGGCCCAGGAGAACATCGAGGTCAATAATATCTTTAAGAGGTAAAATCATAATCGTTTTTTAACAAATTGCCGTAATTTTCACAATCTTTACCCCAGGCAATCATATGTAATTTGCCTGCAAATTAGAAAAACGATTGCGCGCGTGAAAGGCATTGAAGCATGGGCAGTTGATATCCCATGCGGTTGAATTGCGATGTTGGCAGCTTTTCTTTTTTTCATACCCCTAATCCAATTCTTCAGATTTTGTAAATCATATTTGTGTTGGCTTTGGGTCAGGGGATATATTGAGAAATTTATTTTCCTACCGCTTTTGTGTATAGTGACTTGTTCGTAAATGATAGGGGGGATGTGCGTGGGGGACAAGAAATATATTATATTTAAATTTTTTACTAATCACATCAGCTTAGGGCCGTCGGTAATCGCCTTAACATGAAAACCTACACCAAAATTTTGCTTCCGACCCTCCCGCTTATTTGTTTTTTTCTGGCGGCAACCATTGCGATCACTTACCATTTTTCGCGGACAGCCCTTCTTGATCTTGGGGATGCCTGGCTTTCCACTCGACTGAATATGGCCATGGAAATTACCCGGGAGCAAGAAAAAATTCTTCATGACTTCGGCCTGGAAAGCATCCCGGCAAGCATCGATAAGGCAAAACAGGACGCAACAGCCCGTATCCGGAATATCACCATCGGAAATAAAGGGTTTATTTTTATAGTAGATCGCAGGGGTGCTATTATTTTTCATCCCAATAAATACCTTAATGATACGGACCTGGGCCGGGAAAAATGGTTTTCTTCTTTAACCGATCACGGGGGGCGAAAAATTATCGACCTTTCCGGGGAGCGTCTCCTTGTGCGATTTGGGTATTTTGCACCCTGGGAGTGGTATGTCCTGGCGGCGGACCCCACAGAGGAGGTGTACGGTGCCATTAACCGGATGCAGCCCTATCTGTATGGATTGTTCATTTTAATCGCTATTATCATCTCTCTGGTTCTGATATTTTTTACCGCGCGCCTGACCCGTCCGTTCAAGGAGCTTCTTTTAGGGACCCAGGCTTTTGGCAAAGGTAATCTCGACACCAGAATCAATATTCAGTCCGACGATGAATTCGGGCTTTTGGCAAAAGAATTCAACCGAATGGCATTCAGACTCCAGGACAGTCTATACGCATTAAAACAGAATGAAGAGCATTTTAGAGCGTTAATTGAAAACGCCAACGATATGATCTGGATTCTTGACCGGGAAGGGGGCTTCCGTTATGTCAGCCCGTCTACATTCCGAATTCTTGGATATCAGCCCGAAGCACTTTTAGGCCGTTCTGTTAAAGATTTTATACACCCCCAGGAAAAAGAGGAACTCATCGAAAGATTCACCCTTAGGGTGGCCTCTTTGGTCCAGACACATCCGACTGCCATGCGGTTCAGACACGAGGCCAATTACTGGTGTATTCTTGAATGCATTTCCAAAAATCTCATAGATCACCCCACCATCAAGGGGATGGTTGTTAACCTAAGGGATATCACCAAACGAAAACAGGCGGAACAGGCTCTGGCCTTGTATCACCAGGAGCTGGAAAACCGGGTAGAAGAACGCACCAGAGATCTTCAGACAGCCAACAACGCCTTGAATAACGAAATCCAGATCCGCAGCCAAAAAGAAAAGGAACTGGAACGGGCAAGCCGGGTAAAAAGTGAGTTTCTGGCCAATGTAAGTCATGAAATCCGAACACCTTTGAACGCAATTCTTGGTTTCAGCGAATTATTGAAAACGATGATCAGTGAAGAGCAGCAAGCCGGGTACCTTTCAGCCATCAATACAGCCGGAAAAAATCTTTCCGACCTGATCAACGACATACTGAGCCTGTCCAAAATGGAGGCCGGTAAACTGGAAATTAATCGAAAACCTGTCCTTTTAAAGTCATTGTTCAATGAAATATACCGGCTGTTCAGAATAAAATTGAAAACAAAAAACCTGGAATTTTTCATTGAGCTGCCTGAAAATGATACGGGTGCCTTGGCCTTGGATGAAATGCGTTTGCGCCAGGTCATTATCAATCTGGTGGGAAATGCCCTGAAATTCACTGAATTCGGCACTATTTGCCTTAAAGCACAAATTCGTACCAGCCCCAAAAAGGAGGGGAAATCCGCGGATCTTATTATCCAGGTGGCAGACACAGGTATTGGGATTTGCGAAACCCAGCAGAATAAAATATTTGAGGCGTTTGAACAGGCATCGGCCGGAACCAGCCGGAAATTCGGCGGCACCGGACTGGGGCTGGCCATCTGCAAACAGCTGATCGAGCTTATGGGCGGAAAACTTTCCGTATCAAGCAAACCAGATCAAGGCAGTATATTTACCATCTTCCTGCCGGGTGTTAAACGATATCACACGCACAGTCCCGCACCGGCGGAAGCAAACAAATCAGTCTGGACCAGTATGCAGTTTGCCAAAAATCGGATTCTTATTGTGGATGACGATCGCGATATACGGTTTATGCTCAGGGAAGTTCTGGAAAAGATCAATTTGGAAGTCATAGAAGCGGCCGACGGCATCCAGGCGATTGAGCATGCCAAAGCACAGCAACCTGCCCTGATATTCATTGATTTAAAAATGCCTGAAATCAACGGTGTGGAAACCGCAGCACGGTTAAAAGCAGACCGCGACGTTGCCCATATTCCCATATGTCTTATGACTGCGGGCATGACGCTATGGTCCAAAGATGAACTTGAATCCCGGGGATTTGCCTGCACCATTACCAAGCCCATTACCATAGACAATCTGATGGCCGTGTTAACACGATTCATCAACCTGGCGTCTGATGCCGGGGAAAGCCCTGCCGCATTAAGCCGCCTGGATACATTGGATAAAGACAGTCTGCCCGACGAATTTTTGGACAGATTGTGCAAGGACATTTCCCCCCATATCCCACCAACCCACCAGGCTTTGAAAATATCCGAGATCCAACGATTTGCCGTAAGAATCACTGAAACCGGGAAAGTGTTTAAAATTGAAGCGTTTAAAATATTTGGAGAAGAGCTTTTCCAGTTGTCTAAAACCTTTGACATTGAAAAGATCCAGGCTCACCTTGAATACCTTACCCAGACCATTGATCGCCTCGTTTAAGAAGCATGCGCCCCTCAAACGAGCCGGTCTAACACGGCTTTTCGTTCGGACACTATTCCCGACTTGGGGCGATAAGACTGCGAATCCATCCTAAAAACGTATTTCCTTCCAGGCAGTCCTTTTCAGCCGTTTCCAGAACCGCTGTCATCTTTTCCGTATCGCCGTACCGGTCTTTTCGGGTGATGATTTCCCGGTCAGGATCAAGTTCCCGTAGAACCCTGGCCGGGTTACCTGCAGCCACAGCATTGGCAGGGATGTCGCAGGTGACAACGGCACCGGCTCCGATAATGGTATTTTTTCCGATGGTTACGCCTTTGCACACAATGGCGGAATCTCCGATCCATACATTTTCTTCGAGAACCACCTTTGACAGGGTTGCAGGCGGCAACGACCTGTCGTAAATACCGTGCCAGTCTGAATCCGTGATGTAGGCGTGGCTGGCCAGCATGCACGAATCGGCAATGCGAATGGAATTGGCCGCTGAAATCCGTACGCCCGGAGAGATAAGCACATGGTCCCCGATACGGATACCGTCAATCTCTTTTTTTTCGGACCACACCGTCAACCGGGTCCTTTTGTCCGGGCACCCCAGCAAAGTCACATGACTGCCGATGGAGATGGGGCTGCCGAACAATTCAATATACCAGGGTTTAATGATGTAAGGGTGGGGACCCAGGCCGCTAAGCTGGGGGGCAAGATAACGGCGGACATAAAAATCCTGGAGCCGGTACCAGGCCTGTTTAATATAGTATGGGCGTTTATCCCGAATCATTGTTCAAAATTTAAATTTACACCTGTCCCATGCATCATGGTCAAATAACCGGGCCCCGGGCGTCAGGCCGTACAGGGCATCGGCGGCCATCAAAACCACGGCATTGGTCCAGGATATCTTGTCCTCGGGCCAGACCACCATATCCGGATACGTGTAGCCGCACCAGAAGGTTTGATCCTCAAACACCCGGTTGTGAATCCAGGAAAAAACGATCCCGGCCTTTTGCCGACGCCCCATGGCGTGAAGCGCAAGCACCAGCTCCGAGGTTTCGGCAATGGTAACCCAGGGCTGGTCGGACACACAGCGGCACCCCTGGCCCTCAATGACATATTTATGCCAGTAGCGGTCCATACGTGCCTTTGCCCGGCGTCCCTGCAAGGCTCCGGACAGTATTGGGTAAAACCAGTACATGGAAAATCTGGACTTGGATACGTTATACGTAACAATGTTTTCCCTGATGGATCTGCCGAGGCGTTTGAGCGCATTTTTCCATTCCGGCCGGTCACGGCCCAGGATACCGGCAATGGCCAGGGCACATTTCAGACTCATGAATATGGAAGAGGCCCCGGACAGAAGAGACATGGGATCAATTTTGCCTTCCGGACTTTTTGCCCAGTAAATTTCGCCTGTGGCCGCCTGAAGGCCTAACGCAAATTCAACACCCTTTGACATGATTGGCCAGAATTTTTCCAGATCAGCCTTATCCCCTTTTATTAAAAACTGATGAAACAGCCCCACGGCCAGATAACAGGCCATGTGGCTTTCGGTGGTCCGGTCTTCGGGAACGGAATCCATATAGGATGAATACCAGGAGCCGTTTTCATTCTGGAGTGTGGCCAGCCAGTCCAGGGCGGCCATTGCCTGGTTATGAAAACCGCCGATATTCAGTCCCATGACAGATTCCACAAGATCCCAGGGGTCGGTTTTCCCTCCGGCATGCCAGGGGATGTCGCCATTTTCCCTTTGAAGATCGGCAATCATACGAGCAACTGAGCCGGGGTTCAGAGGCGAATTTGGGTGCAGCTTTGCATTTATCGGGTGCATGGACTCTCTTAAAAAATAATAAGATCCTTTGTAAAAACAGGGCTAAATTATCAAACCCCTTTCTATTTTACAAGCGGATTCATTATTTATTTATGAATGGTAATTCATAAAGAGGGCTATTATAGTCCTTGGGGAGACAACTATAAAATACTCCATGGTTCTTAGGTGTAACATTCTGAAATAAAAAGTTATTTTCATGATCAATCCCGGGGTGTCTAAAAAATGTTTTTCCTTGACAATCCGCTTCTATTTGTGTTCCATTTATATGAATATAACTGAATGTTCCTTCAGAATATCAGTCATGGGTTGGCCTGGTTCATCAACACCCAGACTCAACCCTCAATAAAATATGAAATTAATTTAACAACTTGCTGGAATTTATATATATTGGTTTTTATTCTTTATACCCCAACTTGAGGAGGAAATCATGGTAAGAAAGATCAGAAAAGCAGCCGTGATCGGATCCGGAATCATGGGAGGCGGAATAGCCGCCCTCCTTGCCGGCGCCGGTGTTGACGTGCTGCTGCTGGACATTGTTCCTTTTGATTTAACTGATGAAGAAAAGAAAGATCCTGGGGCGAGAAACCGCATTGTCCAGGCCGGCATGGAAGCGGCCCTGGCGACACATCCCTCTTTGTTTTACAGCAAAAGAGACGCCTCGCGCATCAGTACGGGCAATCTGGATGATGACATTGAAAAATTGTCGGAATGCGACTGGATTATTGAAGTGGTCGTGGAAAACTTGAAAATCAAAAGAGCCCTGTTCGAAAAGGTTGCCAGCGTCAGAAAAGAAGGCACCATTGTTACCAGCAACACCTCCGGGATTCCCCTCAAGGATATGAGCCAAGGCTTTTCCCGGGAGTTCAAAGAACACTTCATGGGTACTCATTTCTTCAACCCGGTCCGCTACATGCATCTGCTCGAACTGATTCCAGGCGCTGAGACCAAACCCGACGTCATGGATTTCATTGCCAGGTTTGGTGAAAGGAACCTGGGCAAGGGTATTGTCTGGGCCAAGGACACCCCGAATTTTGTGGGCAATAGAATTGGGGTCCAGGGAATTGGAGCCTGCATCAAATTCATGCTTGAAGACAACATGACCATTCCCGAAGTGGATGCCCTGCTCGGACCGGCCCTGGGCCGCCCCAAAACCGCTATTTTTAAAACAACGGATCTGGTTGGTATTGACACCATGCTCCATGTGGCCAAAAATTCCTATGACCTGTGCCCAGACGACGAGCAACGCGACACACTTGTTCTGCCTGAATTTATCTCTACAATGGTCGACAAAAAAATGCTGGGCAACAAAACCCGGGGCGGTTTTTACAAAACCGAACTGACCCCGGAGTGGAAAAAATTGCGCAAAGTGCTTAATGTTGACACTCTGGAGTATGAAGATTTTCAAAGAGCGTCTTTCCCCTGCCTGGACCAGGCCAAGAAAAAAGCCACCCTGGAAGAGAAGTTGGCCTGCGTGCTCAAAGGCGATGACAAAGGGGCCCAATTTGCCTGGAAATGCCAGGCCAACGCGTTCCAGTATGCTGCCAACCGGATACCTGAAATCGCCGATACCATCGTCGAAATCGATAACGCCATGAAATGGGGTTACAACTTTGCAATGGGACCCTTTGAAACCTGGGATGCCTATGGTGTTGAAGAAGCCGTTGAGAGGATGAAAGACGACGGTTTTGATGTACCGGCCAATGTCACGGACATGCTGGCCAAGGGCAAAAACTCTTTTTACAAGCTTGAAAACGGGATTCGCTACTACTTTGATTTTTCATCAGGCCAATACAAGGCGGTTCCGGTTTCTAAAAACATGGTTTCCATTGCTGCCGCCAAAGGCAACAATAAAACCGTTTTTCAAAATGCGTCTGCATCCCTGGTGGACATCGGAGACGACGTTTTCTGCATTGAATTTCATACCAAAATGAATGCCATCAATGGCGAAATTGTTGATTCCATCGGCAAATCCCTTGATTATGTCGAAGAAAACGGAGCCGGACTTGTTATCGGCAACGAAGCCGGCGGGATGCCCGGCGCGTTTTCTGCCGGTGCAGATCTTTCCTTTGTATCCAAACTGTGCCACGAAAAAAAATACGCTGAAATTGATGCCTTCCTGGCAAAGGCCCAGGCCGGTATCCAACGCGTCAAATACGCTCCTTTCCCCGTTGTTGCTGCACCTTACGGCATGGTCCTGGGCGGCGGTTGCGAAACCTGTCTGGGCGCTGATCGCATCGTTGCCCATACCGAGCTTTTCATGGGTCTGGTTGAAATTGGCGTGGGCCTGCTTCCCGCCGGCGGTGGGTGCATGAACTTGTGGAAAAAATATGTGGATGCCCTGCCGGGAAAAACAGTAAAAGAGACGAATCTGGCCAAATTATTCGTCCCGGCATTCATGAATATCGCCATGGCCGCCGTATCCATGTCCGCGTCCCAGGCCCGGGATAACGGGTTCCTCGGCCTTGCCGACCGGGTCGTCATGAACCGTGATAACCTTGTGGGTGAAGCTAAGAAAGAAGTGCTTAAGATGGTGGATGACGGATATGTTCCCCCGCTGCAAAAGAAGCTTAAAGTCATTGGCAACGCCGGTCAGGGCATGGTCAATGCTGAGCTGTTCAACTTTCTCAACGGCAAATTCATGAGCGAATATGATGCCTTTCTGGCCAAACGCATTGCCTATGTCGTCAGCGGCGGCGATGCCAACGAGGGCAGTGAGATTGCCGAAGAAGCCATCCTCAAGCTCGAACGTGAGGCATTTGTGGACTTCTGTAAAGAGGAAAAAACCATTGCCAGAATTGATCATATGCTGAAAACCGGGAAACCGCTTAGGAATTAGGAGAACAAACAAATGAGAGACGCATATATAGTACAATCCATACGGACCCCGGGCTGCAAGCAAAATAAAGGGTTGTTCAGCCAGACTCGGCCCGAAGAGCTTATTTCCTTTATTATGAAAGAAGCGGTTGAAAGAACTGCCAACTTGAAACCCGAAGACATTGACGATGTCATGCTGGGCTGTGCCTTCCCAGAAGCGGAACAGGGTCTGAACCTTGGCCGGATCGCGGCTAAAATGGCAGGCTTCCCGGACGAAGTATCCGGTGCCACGGTGAACCGGTTCTGCGCATCCGGCCTTGAAGCCATTGCCCTGGCCTCTGTGCGGGTCTCTGCGGGGTGGTCGGAGATTTGTGTGGGTGCCGGCTGCGAGTCCATGACCTTTGTACCCATGGGCGGCAATGCCCCCCGGCCCCATCCGGAATATTCAAAAACCAACCCTGAAATGTACGTATCCATGGGGATCACCGCTGAAAATGTGGCCGAACGGTACAATGTGTCCAGGGAAGATCAGGATCTCTTTGCCGCCCAGTCCCAGGCAAAAGCCAAGGCAGCCAGAGACGGCGGAAAATTTACTGAAATTATCCCCACCCCGGCCTACAAATATGTTGAACAGGCGGATGGTACGTACAAAAAAGAGTCTTTTATTGTTGAACACGACGACGGAATTCGGGCCTCTACACCCGAAGGGCTGGCCAAACTGGGAGCGGTGTTCAAAGTGAACGGTTCCGTTACTGCCGGAAATTCTTCCCAGACCACGGATGGGGCAGCGGCCACCATCGTCGCGTCCAAGGAAAAGTGTGAGGCACTTGGCCTGACCCCCATAGCAAGACTGCTTGGGTATACCACAGTGGGCTGCAAATCAGATGAAATGGGCGTAGGCCCCAAATATGCCATTCCCAAAGTACTCAAACAGGTGGGAATGACCATTGACGACATCGATATTTATGAAATCAATGAAGCCTTTGCCGCCCAGGCCATTCACTGCATCCGGGAAATCGGCCTTGAAAAATATATGGATAAAATCAACATTCACGGCGGCGCCATCGCCCTTGGTCATCCCCTGGGATGCACCGGCGCCAAACTGACAGCCACATGCATTGCCAACCTCAAAGAAGTCGGCGGAAAATATGGTATTGTTTCCATGTGTGTCGGCGGGGGCATGGGTGCTGCCGCAGTATTTGAAAAACTTTGAGCGCTTAGCAATGCCCTTGTTTGCCAAAAAAATGGTGTAATCAGTACTTGAACGAAAAAACCGTGTTTGAACGCAACGCCGTAGATGGGTGGCTTTGCGTTCAAACACTAAGTGTCATCCCCCAGCAACCAGCGGAAAGAGACCAACCTTATCATTTTCCGCAAGTTCCCGGTCAGGCATAACTCTTTTGCCATTGATGAAAATCAGGCTGACAGACCCATCAGGTATACCCAGCGTATGAATCAAGCCGCCAGCAGTTGTGCCCTTTTCCACTTTAAGGGAACCCGAGCCCTCTGGATAGAATCTGGTAAGGGTGGTGAACAGGTCTATATTAATTTCAATCATCAGACTTTTTCTCCTGTTTCGGGGGGTGGGATTCCGGCGTTTTGGCAGGAAAAAACCGGTCAGCCCCCTCAATAGACCGGATATGAATATCCCGCTGGGGAAAACTGATCTCTATGTTGTTTTCCCGGAAATTTTTATCGATCTTGAATCTGACATTCGTATCCACCTCCAGCATATGGTCCACATCAGTCCAGAGCCGCAGCACAAAAATCAATGCACTGTCGCCAAAATCCGTGAAAATTACGTCCGGCCTCGGGTAGCGAAGGACATTAGGGATGTCCCCAGCAATCTGCAGTAAAATTGTTCTCACCAGTTCCACATCAGATCCGTATGCCACACCAACGCTGATTTTACGGCGGATACGTTTATCCTTGAAACTCCAGTTGGTCACCTGATTGCTGATGAAATCGGCATTGGGAATTATCAGGGAGGCATTGTCATAGGTCTGGACCACTGTGGATCGGACATTTATTTTTCTGACCCTGGCCCAGACACCGTTGACCTCCACATCATCTCCCACCTGGATGGGCCGCTCAAACAGAAGGATAATGCCGGATATAAAATTGTTCACAATGTTCTGCAGGCCAAATCCAATACCAATGCCCAGGGCACCAAAGGCAACGGCCAGGGACGCCGTGTTCAGCCCAAAGGCATGCAGGGCGATGAGCAGCCCTATGGCCCAAATGATGTAAGCTGAGATGGTCGTAATGGACTCCTGGAGGCCCTGGGCCATACCCGAACGGCTTAAGAATTTTTTCTGGAACAGCCATGTCCATATCCGCACCAGGGCATAGGTGAAAATAAGTACAAGTCCGGCACAAATCGTCCCTAAAAAGCTGAACTGCATGCTGCCGATGCTCAAAGGAATGGCCAGAAACTGGTACAAATGACCTAGCACGGTTTCGGGATCACCCCAAATCAGCAGCAGAAGACTTGAAAGGGTAACCATCCAGCAGAACTGACCTGCCCGGATGATCAGCCACTGGACAGGATAATCATCATAAACAAACTCTTCCTGCCTGTTATGGCTTTGCTCCTTGTAATAGAGATCCCATTCCTGGAGCAGGTGAAGGAACATCGCCCACCAGAAAAAAACGACAAGACTCTGAATCCAGGAACGGACCCAGTGGGAGGCAAGCAGTTCATAACCGGTCATGTCCAGCATGAGTGAAATACCGGAAATCAGAAGCATCACATATTTGGTGGTCAAAGTCCGGATCAGCTGATTTCTGTTCTGGTGTTTTTTTCCCGGGGATCCAAGCGTATAAAAGTTGACATCCCGCCAGGTTTTCAGGGTCCAGACAAGCATGATAAACGCACCTGTAATGCGCAGCAGGATCAACAGCCCCGAACTTTGCCCCAAAACGTCGTGCAACACTCCATGGGCAAGAATAAAAACAGCAACAGCCCGGGTGAAACGGATCAGATGCCGGGCATTGGGCTCTCCGCCCACGGCATCAATAAAAATCGTTTTCAAGGACCGGCAGATCCATCTGCATGCAAGCAGAATCATTATTACCAGGGCGGCTTCCAAAAAAAATCTGGACACCAGAACCATTCGGTCCAGACGGCTGTACAGAAAAATTGTCACCGCAGTCCCGGTTGGAACAATGGACATGGTCAGCAGATTTGAGGCCATCTGATGCCAGACACCTAACTTTTGCACAACAGGCAGATTTGTTAAGCCCAAAGCCTCTTTTCGAAGCCGCCTTAGAATGGCGAACACAGAAGCCAGAACAAAGAAAAATGATACCGCCAGAAGCTGTGCATCCTGCCACAATTTTTCAACTCCCAATATCCAGAACTGGGGATCAGAAATGATAAAGATGCGTTCAATCAGGGTGTTGAATTCCTGCTTGAGAGAATTAAGGGCACCAACTCGCGTTTCCTTATTTGTGCGCTCAAACAACCCTTTTGCTTTTTTTTGTTCAATGATTTTTTCAAATTGTGCATCCAGGGTTGTATACGTTTTTTCTATTTCCGCCTGCTTGTCCAGACGGCCCTTGTATATCTGATCCAGCCGGGACAAAAAAGCCTCTTTTTCCTTGAGCACACGGGCCAGACGGATTGCCACCTTTTCAATGGCCAGAACCTCGCTACCGGAAGAGGTGTTCTGTCTAACTCCGGCAAGTTCTGCCAGTTGTTTGTCAACAAGCAGCTTCTGAGTTTTCAGGTGTTCAAGTTCTTGGTTCAGAGCCTCTTCTTTCGGAATCAGCCCTTGAAACATTTTTTGGGCCTCAATCATGGAGGTTTTCAGCTCAGCCCTGCTTTTCTGGAGCTGAAAAAAATCAACATCCTCGGACAGCAGAAAATTCCGGAAAGAGGATAACTGGACCCGGTACCCGTTATATGCTGCTGTCAGGTACATCTGGTCCTGCTCTTCCTTTGCGATACGGTTTTTATATTTTTCAAGATCACTGAGCTCACTATTCAAATATTTTTCAAGGATAGTGCCCAGTTCACCAATCAATTGGGATGTAGAACCCTGCTGCTCTGGTTCGGCAAAAGCAACAGTAAGTCCACTGAAAACAGTAAATCCGGCAAACAGGATCACAAAGAACCTGAAAATAAATTGAATGCGTAATTTTTTCATATGAACAAAATTTTTTTCTAGCATGATTTTTAAAACCACCCTTTTTTTTTAAAAAATACAACCATTGCACTACCAATAACGGCCATGCCCCCCAGTAAAGCGAAATACCCCCACTGCCACTCAAGTTCAGGCATAAATTTAAAGTTCATTCCGTAAATTCCGGCAAGAAAGCTTAAGGGGATAAAGATGGTGGAGATAATGGTCAGGGTCGCCATGACTTCATTCATGCGGTTGCCCTGGGATGACATATAAAAATCAAGCATGCTGGACAAAAGTTCTTGAAGCGAAGTAACTGCATCCAGAAGATGATTGACGTGATCCAGAATATCCGCATAAAAGCGGATGACGGTATCCGGAACAAACGGGGATTCGGATTTTATCAAGCTAAGAATTGCCCCACGCACCGGCCGGAGCTGCTTCTTGAGAAATATCACCTCACGTTTCAGCCGGTGTATCTGCTCAAGGTGGCCGGGATTTAAATCTTCGAGCATGTCACGTTCAACCGATTCCACGGCTGAGGCAATCTGTCCAATCACATCAAGAGAGTGGTCAACCACGGCATCAATCAGGGCATAAGCCAGGTAACCAGGACCGGCCGTACGTATGTTTCCCCTTCCGGACTGAAGTCTTTTCTCCACGGCTTTAAGACAGGGGGAGGTTTTGTCCTGGACAAAAATCACCAGGTTCTCCATGACGGCCATACTGACCTGAGTCTCTGATATCTCATGGTTCCCGGGATCAAAGGCCAGTTGTTTTAGGGTGACATAATAATAGGTGTCAAAATCTTCAAATTTGGGAGGATGTGCCGGGTTAACCATATCCTCCAGGGTCAGGCTATGGATATTGAACAACTGCCCCATCCTTGAAAAGGCAAAATGATTCTGTATACCGGTTACCTGGATCCATGCTGTTTTGTTTTTCTGAATTAAAGACTGGGCTGCGTCAATGTTCGGAAGGTGGTATGTTTCAAGTGAATCTTTAGAATAGATTAAAACACGGATATCAGGCTCTGTGCCCAACGCGGCCTGGACATCAATCTGTAGACCCGGCGAGGATCCGGCTTTTTTTTCTGACTTTCTGAAAAACCTTGGCATGGCAAGCCTTCCATTCAATTCACAACAGCTGATATCAATTTAAGACCATCTTAATTATTATGACCAGAGGATGACGGATAATTATAATACGTTAAGACAGGGAACACACTTTTTGTCAAGGCCCCCGGAGAAATCCAAATTCACCGCCTGTTTTTTTATACACCCATCCAAGGTTAATTCGGGGATTTTTTTTGGCGAGTCGTTAGACTGTTTGTGTTTGTCCCCGGAATTTGCAAAGGTTTACACCTTTCTTTTGAAACGGTATATCTATATCCGGACAAGAGAGTTGAAAGGGCTGAAATATTTCAGAATACAAAAATGAACCCGAGATATAACCAGATGATTTTAAGAAACAGACTGCTCCGGCCCAGCAATACTGCCGGTGTCAGGACATGGATTTTTTATGTCTGCAGAATCATGAAACTGATTCAAACCGGCATGTTGCTTCACCTGGCCGCCTGTCTCGGGGTTCTGCTGTTCTGCACCTTTTGCCCCCTGGCCATGGACGCATTTTATCAGAAAAACGGGTCTCAGTTGGCCGGATACGGGTGCCTGGCTGCCTATGGGTTTATTCTCCCTTTTTTTGCAGAACTGGATGCGTTAAGCCGGTTTCAAAACTACAAACAGGCAAAAGACCTGTTCCATGAAAACGGGTTCAAACCCCGGATTGCAAACCTGTATGCCGGTTCACGCTGCCAGCGTGATGCCGCTGTTGTGGCGGCGAAGGACTTAGGGATCGGGCCTGAAATTATAAAACATTATCAAGCCCGGGGATTTAAATGGTACCATGTTTTGCCCGGCGCACTTTTTTCAAGGCCCGGAATACTTCTGACCCGTAATTATTGGCAAAGAACCCTTTTTGAAGTTCGCTACACATCAAGATACTTTTGCTTGTAATTAAGATGTGTTATCAAATTCGGTTCCGGCATATTCATTTGCGTTGTGTCGTCAGGCTCACGCAATTTGATAGATAATCGGACGATATTCTGGTGGCGGAATTGGCTCACCCTCTATTCGTGTCGCCTCCAACCATAATTTCTTAGCTTTTTGGACCTCCTGCAATGCTCCGGCCCGGCAGAACGCCGGGCACTGACTGTTTTATTTTTGAGTTCTCATGATAGGCTGCGAGGCTGTCTGGTTAATCGACCCAAGCCCTCCCACAAAATCGCTTTCGAACGCCAAAGCCACCATTCAGCAGGGCTTTAGACAGGTTTTACTTGCCGGTAAAATTTTTTGACCACTATGTTTTTATACACATTTATATCTAATTTTTATCGCGTTGTTTTCTTTTTAATATTCAAATAAACTCATTAACCATAAACCAAAACGCAAAACATCGCATTTTTATCATGGTTAAAAATTTTAAATGGACCGAAACGAATAAAAAATGGATAAAATTACCAAAAAAATAAATACTCGACTTGAAAACTCAGAGACCTCCGGTTTTCAGGTCAGGAATATCCTCTTTGTTTCCGGCCCTTACCATTTGTCAGGACTGAAAGCGGATATCTATCCGTCTTCCTGGGAAATCACCCACGCTGTTTCTATGAAAGAGGCTGCCGCATTCCTTCACAAGGCGACTTTTGACCTCCTTTTCATTGAAATTGAGGCTTTGGATAACAGAACGGGAATAACGGTACAGCATCTTAAGTCCCTTTGCCCTGGCCTTCGGGTAATCTTTCTGGTGCAGCCAGGCTGTTGCAAAGTCCAGCCACAGGTAGAAGATGCGGACCACATTTTTATTTGGTCCAGGACACCTGAAATTTTCCATGCCATGGTCCGCTTTATGGAAGACCGGCGCTGCAAGGATACCTCCCGCCGTGCAGTTCTCCTGGTGGAAGACAGTCGTGAATACGCCTCGTTTTTTCTTCCAGCAATATATAAAGGAATTGATGCCGCATTCCCCGGTGCCAGACTTGTTCTGGCCAGGTCCCATGAGGCCGCCATGAAGCAGTTCCGCGAATTGGGGAACCGCCTTGACTGTGTCCTTTCCGATACCCGGCTCCCTTGTCAGGGAAAAGAGGCGCCCGGTGCCGGCATTGAAATTTTGTCAACCATTCACAGAGAAATACCCGGCCTTCCCATCATGCTCATGAGTGCGGAAAGTGAAAACAAACAATTTGCCAAAGGCATTCCAGCCCCCTTTTTGGATAAAAATTCCAACAAACTGGAGCGGGATCTCCAGGCATTTTTTCACAGCCTGGCGACGGACCGCACGACTCAGGGGAGAAAAATTCACCCCCAAGACCACTACCCTGCTCAAAAAAGTCCTGCCGGATTTACCAAAATAGGGCGCGGATCCATCGGTGGTAAAGCCAGGGGTCTGGCCTTTCTGGCCCAGACTCTTAACCGCCGCCCCGACCTTGGAACGGCTTATTCGGAAATGGCCGTCAACATTCCTGATACCCTGATCTTATGTACAGATATTTTTGACGACTTTGTCAGTGACAACGAGCTGGGCAAACTGACCGGCCGCCCCTTGGCGGAATTGGTCCAGGCATTCATTGACGCCCCGTTGCCCCGGGAGGTTCTCCGGCATTTGGAAACCTATTTGGCCGGTAACTGTGCCCCCCTGGCCGTGCGTTCTTCCAGCCTCCTGGAAGATGCCGTCAACCATCCCTGCGCCGGGTTGCACAAAACCTATATGATCCCTAACAACCATGCCGACCCTGGCCTCCGGTTATCCCATCTTGCCACCGCAGTCAAGTTGGTCTATGCCTCTGTATACTATAAAAATGCCCAGGCCTTTGTGCGCAGCACAACAGTTCCTCCCTTTAGGGACAGCATGGCCGTTATGATCCAGGAAATTAGCGGCACCCAGTACAAAGACTTTTTTTATCCAGCCATCTCGGGCACGGCCCATTCCCTGAACTTTTACCCTGCGGCCAATGCCAAAGCCGATGACGGTGTCCTGAACCTGGCATTGGGCTTAGGCCACACCCTGGCCCAAGGGGAGCAGAGTTTCATGGTTTTCCCCAAACATCCCCAGGCCACCCCCCAATTTTCCGGAACCCGGGATTTTCTGGAAAAAACACAGAATCACTTTTATGCCCTTAGAATGGAAGATTACCCGGAGAGCCTGCGCTTCGGCATTTGTTCCAACCTGGAACGTCGGGAGCTGGTCCAAGCCTTGGAAGAGGCTCCGGTCAAAACCCTGAGCTCAACCTATGTGCCTGTCGAAGATCGAATTCGGGATACCTGGTACTCCAAGGGCCCTAAAATTATCACCTTTGCCCAGGTTCTGAAATACGGGACCCCGCGCCTTACCGCCCTGGTAAACGATCTTATGACGGCCTTGGCTGATGATGCCGGCGGTCCAATAGAACTGGAATTTACCGCTGACATCCCCGAGGAATCAGGCCAACCCTGGAAAATTTCCCTGCTCCAGGTCCGGCCCATGTCCAGTCCACGTGACACCAGTCTGATCACAAAAGAAGATCTCGACGAAGCCGTCTGCGTTTCCACCTCGGCTATGGGGAACTGCACCCTGGAAACCATCCGGGACATCGTCTATGTCAACCCGGAGACGTTTGAGGGGGGTAAAACCTCGGATATGGCACAGCAGATCAGCCGCATAAATGCGGACCTGGCCAAAAAAAATCGGCGGTTTCTGTTGGCCGGACCGGGCCGATGGGGGTCATCGGATCCCTGGTTGGGCATCCCGGTTGACTGGCAGCAAATCTCCGGTGCCGGTGCCATCGTGGAAATCCGAGACGGCACCATCCATGCCGATGCCTCCAAGGGCTCCCATTTTTTCAACACCATCACTTCCCAGGGTGTTCCCTATATCACCGTGAATTCAGGGGCCGCAGACCACATTGACCTGGAAAATCTGGCTGGCTGCCGCACTGTCCGGGACGAGGGTTTCATCCGCCATATGCGCTTGAAATGCCCCCTGCTGATTAAAGTCGATGGAAAACATTCCCGCAGCGTTATCATTGACGCCGGAAAAGCCAACAATCATACACAGGATGAATGAGTTCCCGGTACCGACTGTTTTTATGCATGATGCCTAACAATTTGACCTCATTAATCCGACTTACAATACTCACATATCAAAGGAAAGGTAGACAAGGTAAACAATGTCAGAAGAACTGAATAAAATTATAGCCAAAGACCCCGATCAGAAAGAGTTCCACCAGGCCGTTCAGGAGGTAATCGAAACCGTACAGCCCGTGCTGGACCGCAACCTCGAATACCGCCAATCCAAAATCCTGGAGCGCCTGGCCGAGCCGGAACGAGTTGTTATCTTCCGGGTACCCTGGGTGGACGACACCGGAACCGTCCAGGTGAACCGCGGTTACCGCATCCAAATGAACTCAGCCATCGGCCCCTATAAGGGCGGTCTGCGTTTCCACCCTTCGGTAAACCTGTCGATACTCAAATTCCTGGCATTTGAGCAGGTCTTTAAAAACGCCCTGACCACCCTGCCCATAGGCGGCGGAAAAGGTGGGTCCGATTTTGACCCCAAAGGAAAATCCGACAATGAAGTCATGCGCTTCTGCCAGTCTTTTATGTCCGAACTTTATCGCCACATCGGCCCCAATACTGACGTTCCCGCCGGGGATATCGGCGTGGGCGGCAGGGAAATCGGCTATCTTTTCGGACAGTACAAACGACTGACCAATCAGTTCGCCTCGGTGCTTACCGGAAAAGGCCTGGACTGGGGCGGCAGCCTCATCCGCCCCGAAGCCACGGGCTACGGTGCGGTTTATTTTGCCGCTGAAATGCTGGCCACCCGCAATGGCAGTATGGAAGGCAAAACCTGCCTGGTTTCCGGTTCCGGTAATGTGGCCCAGTACACCGTGGAAAAAATCCTGGACCTGGGTGGCAAAGCCGTCACCCTCTCAGACTCCGGCGGGTTCATCTACGACGAAACAGGCATTGATCGGGAAAAACTGGCTTGGGTCATGGAGTTGAAAGAGGTCAGACGGGGACGAATCAAGGAATATGTGGAAAAATACCCGGAAGCCGTATACACCGAAACAGATGCTACCATGGATTACAATCCCTTGTGGAGCATTGAGGCCGACTGCGCCTTCCCCTCTGCCACCCAGAACGAAATCAACGCCAAAGATGCGGGCAACCTCATTGAAAACGGGGTCTTTGTTGTATCCGAAGGGGCCAACATGCCTTCCTCCCCGGATGCAGTCAACATTTTTGTGGACCACAAAATCCTCTACGCCCCGGGCAAAGCGGCCAATGCCGGCGGCGTGGCCGTATCCGGCCTGGAGATGTCCCAGAACGCTGTTCGTGGGGCCTGGACCCGTGAAAAGGTGGACAGGCGGCTGCAGGGCATCATGAAAT